>Ga0209012_1000111_pt1 | contig 136421 bp, 140 predicted proteins | sample RS3BMetagenome_FD_184735 | JGI IMG/M metagenome (GOLD analysis project Ga0209012, IMG submission 184735) | Ferric oxide microbial mat and aquatic microbial communities from Rainbow Spring, Yellowstone National Park, USA - RS3B (SPAdes) (version 3) ... | reverse complement strand
AGATCCCCTACACCCACGAGCGACTCGCGTCGTAGGAATCTCAGCAGCTACAAGGGTTTCCGGCTCGACTCACCGCCGCAAGCCTGAGCGCCCTACCGCCTACAGTGCTCCCGAGGATCGAGGCTAACGCCAGGTGGCCAGTGGCCGTCGCCGTCAGCGAGCGCTCTTCCAACAGACGCCGCGGCCAGCCCACCGCAACCCGCGGCGATCCACCACAGCAGCCTGCGGTCATCTCCGAGGCCACGCCGGGTGACGCGTCAGCGGCAGCGGCCGCCACGGCCCAGTACCCGACCACCCCGGCAGCCGCCGCCAGGAGGCGTCACCGGCGAGCATCGGACCGAGATTGATGTGGGGATAGCCGGCGGCGCCTGGCCGGGCAGTCGCCGACATCGCGCCGAGAGGGTGCCAGCGCTCATCGGGGCCACCGTCGGTTGTGGCCCTGATCGGGTACAGGCGGCGCCGACGCGCGGGTGGGCGCCGCTTTCGGCAGGACCGCCGGTACATTCACACCGGCGAAGACCGTCGCCCGTTTCCCGCTCACGGCCCGGAAACGGAGCACCCAGCTGCGCTGGCCGGGCAGGCATCGAGCCCGCTCCAACCACACGCCGCTCTCCTTGGCCAGCACGGCTACCCGGTTCAGGGCCGCCTCGGCCCGGTCGGTCACCTCCAGGATCGTGCCGTCGATGAACTCGACCGTCGCGGTCGGCGAGCTTGCCGCCTCCCGCCGGATCCGGCAGACGACCGGGAGCCCGTCGAGGAGGCCGGCGACACGGAGACCGACCTCGCCCCGGCGCTGGTCCCTGTCCGCCCGCACCGCGGACCTCTTCCGCGCCCGGCGCGCTCGTCGGCTCGGCGTCGGACGGGGCAGCTTTGGCGACGGCGCCTGCACGCGCTGGGGAGCTTCTCGGTCCAGAAGCGGAGGGGCCCACCATAACCATCCAACCCACCAACAGTCCCTCATGTCTCCACCTGCCTTCTGTCCACCCGCAGGCCTCGACGGCCGCCAGTGGGCCTCTCGTAGTGTCCGAGCTGCGTCGCAACTCGGACACCTCAGTTTATCTAGCTCACACTAGACCAATAGGAAATCATTGAGAAGTCCAGCAGGCCGCGAGGACGAGGCGCCGGTGGCCAACGACTCGTCGGTCAGGGCTTCGCCTCGAAGTCGAGAGCCAGAGAGTTCATGCAGTATCGCTGGCCGGTCGGCTCCGGACCGTCGTCGAAAAGGTGGCCCAAGTGCCCGCCGCAAGCCCGGCAGCGAACCTCGGTGCGTGCCATACCGTGCTTGTCGTCGACGACCAACTCCACGGCGTCCGCCCCGGCCGCCTGATAGAAGCTCGGCCACCCCGAGCCCGACTCGAACTTGGTGTCGGCATCGAAGATCACCGAGGCGCACCCGGCGCAGCGGTAGGTGCCGTCATCATGGTTGTGCACATACTTACCCACCCAGGGCGGCTCGGTGTCCGCCTGGCGCAACACCCGGTAGCACTCCGGGCTCAACTCGGTCTGCCACTCGCGGTCGGACTTGTTCATTTCACCTGTGATAGGCCCAGGGTAGCGACGTTCGCTGTTCGACTGGCGGGGGCCGCGATTACGTCGCCTGCCGCGTCGGCCGTGGTTTCGGCGGGCACACTCGGCAGCACCTGGTCGAACCCTTCCCCCGCGGCGCTCCAGCAGTCAGCAACCGGCGAGTCGATCTCCCAGTCCACGACGTAAGCCACGACCATCACCTCTAATATCCTAGTCATTGCTAGAGATACTCGCCCACTTGTAATGGTTGGCAAGCGGCGGATAGGAGCTCAGGCTGCCTGCCCAAGTGTAGTTGCCTCACGAAGGACCCGTCCACGACCGCTAACACGCTGGGCGTGGACACGTCGGGCCCCGGTCCGACCACCTCAGGCACAGCGGGCCAAGCCGTCAGTGCGAGATGATTTGCGCAGCCAACACCACGATGGCCAGGGTCACCGCCGCCATCAGGCCGCGCAGGATGTTCGCCACGAGCCGTCCTCGACGTTCGCTCACCGCGAGGCCTTGGTCCTCGGGGGCGGCTTGCTACCTGGCGGCGACGCCGGGTCATGGCCCGGGCCTGTGCTATATCGGCGGCGCTGGCGATGACGAGGAGCCCAGCCAAGGCGACGGCCGAGTCGGTGATGGATGACCACGCAGATGGCGGCCACGAGAGCGCCAAGCCGGCCCCGATCGCCACCAGCAGGGCGGTGGGGCCGACGGGACCGTAGCGACGACCGACGGCTCGGAAGAGAGTCGCCTGGGACGGCGTGTCGAGGACCCGGCGGGCCGCGGCGGTCACGACGGCAAGGCAGACGAGGCTCCCCACCCAGATCGACGCCGCGACCAACTCCAAGGCGACCAGCGGAGTGTTCGTGGTCAGCATCGTCCTTTTCTCCTTACTCATCGCCCGTCTGGCGGTGAGCAAGCCGACAGGACTGCACCGACTGGTTCATGACACCCGACAGGTGGTTCGTCTGCTCGGCTCTGGGACTTATTTCTCTAGTCTATACTGGAGATAGGATCGAGAGCAAGAGACGGGGCCCTCCAGGACCTCCACACGAGGAGAATCATCACATGACGATCACTGACGCCGACGCCTTCGAGGCGATGCTGGCCCATCACCGCAACCTCGAGGACCAGGTGGCGCGGCGCGTGGACACCCTGCGAGCCGCTGTGGACAGTAACGGTCCCTACGAGGCGGCGGTAGCCGAAATGGTCGCCTACGTGGCCGACGAGGTTATCCCGCACGCGATGGCCGAGGAGCACTCCATCTACCAGGCTGCCGGCGGTCTTCCCGACCTGGCGGGCACGGTGGCGGAGATGATCGCCGAGCACCGCCAGCTGGTGGCGTCGGTCGAAGCTCTGGCGACGTCACAGAGCCCAGCCGACGCCGCCGAAGTCGCTGGTGCGATCGGGACGCTGTTCACCACGCACGTGGCCAAGGAGAACGACCTCCTTCTGCCACCGCTCCAGGCGAACGACACGGTGAGCCTGTCTCAGCTGCTGGTTCAGATGCACCGACTCACCGATGCAGCCCAAACCGAGACCTCGACCGTCGACGATGCCTCAGTCCCCGACACCGATACGACCATTCTCGGGCTGCTGATCGAGGCGGGCAACCTGCTGGCCGATGCCGGCCAGGGCGACCGGGCCTGCCGGATCGTCGCCCAGGCGTGGGCGGCGCTGCGAGTCCCGAGGCCCGATCTCGCCGTGCGTGTGACCGCGGCGCTGCATCGCCTGGTCCGCTCCGCCACGGCCGAACCGATCGCCTTCTCGACCCGTGCGACCACCGGCAAGTCGACCGGCGACAAGATCCTCGACGTGCGGGAGCTCGCCCCGGCCCAGCGCCACGAGTCGATCTTCGCCGCCTACGGCGCTCTTTCTGCCGGCTCTGGCTTCGTGTTGGTAAACGACCACGACCCCAAGCCGCTGCGCTACCAGTTCGAGGCGGAGCACGCCGGCGAGCACACCTGGGAGGCGCTCGAAGAGGGTCCGACCGTATGGCGGGTGCGCATCGGCCGGGCGGCCGCGGCGACTGCCTCGACGTCGGGCACAGCTACCAGCGGCGCAGGATCGCAGCCCGAGCTCGATGTGCGTCGGTTTCCCCACGGCCAGCGTCACGAGTCGATCTTTGCGGCCTACGATGCTCTTGCTAGCGGTGCCGCGTTCGTCCTGGTCAACGACCACGATCCCAAGCCCTTGCGTTACCAGTTTGAGGCGCAGCACGCCGGCGAGTACACCTGGGACTACCTCGAGCAAGGACCCGGCGTCTGGCGGGTGCGCATCGGCCGTCCCGTGGGCGCGCCCGAGTGAGCGCCACCCGGAGTGACCTGGCCGAGCTGGCCGGACGCGAGTAGGAGTACGGGTTCGACTGTCTGCTCGCCCCCAAGGGCCTGGCCGAGGAGGTGATCCGGCTCATCTCGGCCAAGACGGTCGAGCCGGACTGCTTGCTCGACTGGCGCCTGCGCGCCTATCGGCTCTGGCGCACACTGTCCGAGCCCACCTGCAGAACGTGCGCTGCGGGCCGATCGCTACGACGACATCATCTACTACGCGGCACCCAAGACGAAAGTGACGCCGAGAAGCCTGGAGGAAGTGGGCCCCGAGCTTCGGGCCATGTTCGACAAGCTTGATTCGACAAGCTCAGGATCTCCTTGGCCGGGTAGGAGCGCCTGTCGGATGCGTCGGTTGACGCGGTCGCCGACTCGGTGCCTGTGGCGACCATCTTTCAAGCCAGGTTGGCCGGGGCGGGAATGATCTTCTGCTCGTTTGCCGACGCGGTGTGCCACCATCCGGACCTGGTGCGTACCCATCTCGGCTCGGTGGTGCCCTACGAGGACAACGTCTTCGCCACGCTCAACTCGGCAGTGTTCACCGACGGGTCGTTCTGCCACGTGCCCAAGGAGGTGCGCTGCCCGATGGAGCCGTCCACCTACTTCCGGATCAACGCGGCGGGCGCTGGCCAATTCGAGCGGACCCTCATCGTCACCGAGGACGGCGCCGATGTGAGCTACCTGGACGGTTGCGCCGCGCCGCAAGCGCGGTCTCGGACGCAAGGCCCTGTCGGTGAGACCACCCGCCGTCCCCTCGTCGCCGCACACACGCTGCACATCAGAACACACCTGCGCAGACCGCTGCCCCGTATGACCCCGTTTCGACCGCCGGCGGTCACCCGGTCTGGCACCTCAGAGCTCCGCTGCCGCAGATGCCACCCTGCCGTCGGTCGCACCCTGCCCGCCGGTCAGGGCGTCGCTCCCCCTGTCCGTAGAGCTGGAGCGTCAAACGGCACCGGGCGCGGCAAGAGCGTCCCCGCTGAGCCGCCCTGCGGTCAGCAGGCGTACCGGGCGGATCGACAGGTTGGCCGCCACCATGATGCCGGTGACGATGAGCAGAAGCCCGGCTGCAGCCGTCGCTGCTGGAAGCGAGGCACCGAGACCCACGCAAAGCGCGGCGATCCCGGCGGTCGTGGTCCCGTAGGTGGCTGCGGCCCAACGGTGGTCATAGAGGTCGGCGAACATGAGCGGCTTGCCCGACGGACCAACAGCGACTCCTCGTGCCCGCAGCGTCGACCACACGATGAACGGCACGACCTTGTGGGCATGGCCGACGAGCGCCTCGAGCAGCCAGCCACCAAACGCAGCCATGGAGGCCGCCACCAGCGCCACACCTGCGCCGTAGCGATCGGGGAGCACCAGCGCGCCGGCAAGGGCAAGGCCGGCACCGGCGAGCAGCCACGCCGCCGAGCTGATAACGCACACGAGGTGCAGGTCGGCCTTGCGGCGGCGGTGCCGGACGTGATCCCACAGCGACACCAGATGGGCGCCGAGCCCGCACGGTCATTTGCAAAGTAGCGGTGGGATTCCGAGCAGATCGAGGGTGATGTCCGGTTGGCGTGCGAGCTGACGGGTTGCCGCTGCGATGTTGACGGATCGGTAGGTCGCATGCCGGATGATGCCGATCGCGAGGTTGCGCAGGGTTGCAAGGACCCGTGGGATGGTTCCGGTTCGGACCTGGGAACGGTCTTCGTCGAAGGTGTTGTCCCGAACCCAGTGCAGACTCTCGATCGACCAGTGGCCTCTCACCAGGCGGAGGAGGTGCTCTGTGCAGGCGTCTGGTTCGGTGAGGTCGGTCACGTAGAAGCGGGTCTCGATGCTGACCCGGACATCATCGAGGGTCGACGATTCGCGTTCGACGACGATGAAGCGGCTCGCGTGCGGGAAGGAGGTTGTCGCCGGGACCGGCACCGACCAGGCCCGGTGGCGATCGATGCGCCCGTGACCTCTGTGCTCGGTCTCGACCTCGGGACGATCGATGTCGACCGAGTTGCCCGCCTCGACCGCTGCATCCCACAGCTTCGGCTGGTTCCGTTTGACGCCGAGGACGAAATGTCCGCCTTTGCTGACGACGAGCCTCGCTGCGTTCTTTTGGGTGTGCATCGCGTCTGCGGTGACGACCCTGCCGGTGAGGTCGAGTGGCTCGATCAGTGCTGGGAAGGCGACGATCTCGTTCGTCTTGTCGTTCTCGACGTTTGTTTGGCCGATGACCGTCCCGGTGTCGTGTCGGAGTGCTGCGAGCAGCTGGACCTGGGTGCCGTCTTCGTGCTTTGCCCCCCGGACCGCCTTACCGTCGACCGCGACCCCGACGAGGTCCGCTCCGGGAGTGTTCCCGCTGTCATCTGGAGCAAAGCCACAAGAGCCGGGATCGGTGGTGTCATCGTCGTCGCCAGTTATCCCGTCTCCCATGGCCCTGCCCCTGCCCCTGCTCTTGCCCCTGCCCGTGCTCTTGCCCCTGCCCGTGCGGTCCGCTTGCTCTGCCGCCCAGGTGTTGACGATGCGGTCGAAGTCGTCCGCGTCGACCGCTATCGTCGCTCTGCGGATCGTCGCGTAGGAAGGCGGGATCCGCAGCCCGCTTCCCGGAGAGATCCGGGCACCAAGCCGGCAGAGGACCTCTTGAGACGAGTTCTCGCACCATTCGCTGATCGCGACCAGGCTCTTGTTCCCCGCCAGGGTCGCGCAGGCGATGAGCACCAGGGTGGTCGCGAACCCGTGGCGGACTCCCCTCGGGTCCCTCGGATCGGTGATGGTCTCGATGCGTCTGATCAGGCTGGAGAGATCAGCGGTGTTGAAGTCGATCTGTGCCACAGAGGCTGGGCTCCTCGGATCTGCCAACAAGGGATGGTCGAACGTGCCGGCGAGCACCTCGGTGCTCCGACGGTGCAGCGCTCGGAGATAGACATGTTTGATCTGGCCGTGCGCGACGTAGCGGCCAGAGCGACGCCCGAAGCCTTGTGTCTCACCGAGGAAGAGAAACGACGAGGCGCCGTAACAGGTCCCTAGGTGGCGGGACGGGTCCACGAACGTCTCGACCAGCACGACTGGGTGGCCCCAGGACTCCACCCAGTCAGCGGAGAGTCGCCGGAGCGTACGAGACATCACTGCGGACGCGGTGTTCTGCCGGCGACCGGCTGGCAGGATGCAGAACCTCTGGTTCGAAGCGATGAACCGGAGCCTGCGCAACTGGGTCTGCGGGGACCAGCCGATGAAACGGTCACGAGGTCCGCACGACAGGGCAGGCGATGCGAAACCGACCAGAGCGACCCACTCGCCGGAGTCATCGACCGCTACGTAGCGCATCGTCTCGCCGACCATCCGGTGACCGAGCCAGTGGTGCTCGTCCAGTTCCGCGTCGAAGCGGCCAGCGTCACCAGGCAACATCAGGGCGACCCTCAGGCCCGCCAACCACGCATCTCGCACCCGCCACACGTAGCACCAGCCGATCGACGCGCGCCAATCAGCAACCAAATCCGCAGGTCACAGCCCTGGGGTGTCGACTATGAAAAGGCCGTGGCCGAGCCCGATGGCGAGGACCCCTGCCCCGACCCACGCCAAGCCGAGGACGCTCCATCCCAGCCCTCCGGCAAGGGCTGCCGCTCCGATCGGGATTGTCCACACCGCGACGCTCCCGGCGTGACGTCCTGCGGGAAGGTGCGCCAGCATGAACATCGGCCACAGCTTCTCGGCGACACCGACGTAGGTGATCCCCAGCCAGCCGAACATCCCGATCACCCCCATCGCCAGGTCGGCGTGGCCGGAGAGCGCGAACCAATTGCCCTGGCGGTCACCGACGAAGGCGACGCCGAGGAACGCCGTCAGCACCGCGCCGGCGAGCCCGAAACGCAGAGCTATGACCGGCGCGCCTTTCCCCCGGGCCGACAGCGGCGCAGTGAGGTTCACCGCCAACGCCACGATAGCGACGCCCGCCAGCGCGCCGGCGGCCGTGGTCACGCCAAGCTGCTCCGTGGCGATCCCGAACGGCAGCACCCACGATGCCGCCAGCCAGGTCACGAACGTGGCCCTGGCCAAGCCCAGCTAGCGCAGCGGCCTGCCGGTGATGACCGGAGTGAACTGGTGGGCCGCACCCAGGACCCCCATCGCCAAGGTGGCCAGCACCCCGAAGTGCACCGCCGCGACGACAGGATCTGCGTTGGGGTCTGCAGCTGCTGCGCTGCGCGCCCAGATCCAGGCGCCACCACAGGCAACCAGACCGGTTGATGCCGCAGCAAGGAACGCCAGAGGCACCGACGGTGGCGGCACCGCAGCCGGAACCCCCGGAGGTCGGCCCGACCACGACATGGTGGTCCTGGTCGGCGGGGTCCAGCCTCAGTCGTCATCGCCGACCGCCTTCAAGCAGCGAGGTCATGGTGTTCGCAGCGACGGTGTCTGCGTCAACGCCCAGAGCTGACAGCGTGACATCCTCCCCGACGTCAACGCCCTGGTCGCTGAGGAGAACCCGCAGCAGCCCGAGGACGCTTTGAGGGTCAGCCTGTCTACCGCGTTGGCCGGTCTCAGCAGGCATGATGCTCTCGCTTCCTTCTCTTCCGAGCATCCGACGGTATCTTCGCCCGAACCTGCACGTTGAGCGAGGGTCGCTCCTCCACGACGGGCGACGAGTCCCTGCTGGTGCGTGGGCGCATCAGTCGTACTTCTCGGTCGCGATGGCACCTGGGTCGACACCGAGGTCGACGAGTGCGGCCGCGACCGATTCGACCATGGCCGGCGGCCCGCACAGGTAGGCCCGGACCGGCCTCGTCTCGCCGGGGAATTCCGACAAGACGGCCCTGTCCACCCGTCGGTGGTAGTCGGCGCGCTCGTCGGTGGGGTCGCGGGTGATGCAGTGGACGACCGCCAGCCATCGGTGCCTGGCGGCCAGGTCCGCGAGCTCGTCACGGTAGAAGGCGTGGTCGTAGGTAGCGGCTGAGCAGATCAGCCGCACCGGGTCGCTTCGGCCGCGGTGCACCGCGTGGCGGATCATGGACATGAGCGGCACCAGCCCGCTACCCGCCCCGACCAGCAAGACCGGACCTGCATCTTCTCCTGTCCAGGTGAAGCGGCCGTAGGGGCCGCGCACGTCGAGGCATTGGCCGGTGCGGAGCCCGACCTGCCGGGGGGAGAGCAGGCCACCGGGAACCTCCCGCACGCCGAGGTCGATCACCGACGGGTCCGGGGCCGGGGACGACCCGACCGAGTAGGCGCGCTGCACGGGGCGCTGACGCTCGGCCACCTCGAGGCGGACGTTGTAGTACTGGCCGGGCAGGAACCCGCCAGGCTCCTCGAGGCGGAGGCGAAGGGTGACGGCATCGGGGGCCTCGTCGATGACATCTGCCACCGTCGCCTGCTGCCAGGTCGGCGCCGCCCTCCCTGCCGCTCGGCTCGGTGCCGTGATGCTCGAACTGGCTATCTTCCCATTATATCTCTAGTTGTTAGCAGATTTTCACAGTAGACACGGTCCAGCTCCATTCAAGCCGGCGCGGCATACGGCCGTCGAGCCTTCGTAGTCCACCAGGACCACTTCGAGCTCGAAGCTCCAGCCGGCGTGTGCCAGGCAGGCGGCTCGGACGCGCTCGCACAGCAGGGCGAGGGGCGCCAGGCACGACTCGGCCACGCACACGTCGAAGAAATGGCGGGCCGTCGCCGTCGCGGTGGCCGCCTCCACCACCGCGGGGGGTGCGCCTGCCTCCACCGCCAGCGTGGCGAGAAGCGAGGTGTCCACCTCGGAGCGGTGGAAGTGGGTCATCATCACTCCGGCAGCAAGTTTGGCCAGCTTGCCGGCCATACCGGCGAAGATCACCTGGCGCATCCCGACGTGCGCGGCGCGGCGTAGGGCGATCCCGGTGAAATCGCCCACCTCGACCAGGCAGACCGGGTCGAGATCCGGGTAGAGGCGGGCCGCTGCTGCTTCCGAGCGAGCCCCGGTCGCCAGCACCACGGTTCGCTCGCCCTGGGCGGCGGCCACGTCGATCTGCTGGACCACCGATGCCCGGTAGGAGGCAGTGGAGAACGGGCGGACGATGCCCGAGGTTCCGAGGATGGAGATCCCCCCGAGGATCCCGAGACGAGCGTTGGTCGTCTCCGCCGCCATCGCCTCACCGCCGGGCACCGAGAAGGTGACCACCACTGGTTCCGGACCGACCTCGCCGAGCGCAGCGAGGATCATCCGCCTCGGCACCGGGTTGATCGCCGGGGCACCGACCGCCAGCCCGAGTCCGAGCTTGGTGATGGTCCCCACCCCCTCCCCCGCCCGCAGGACGCGCTCGTCGCCGGAATCAGCCCAGCGCACCTCGGCCGTCATGCGGGCGCCATCGGTGCAGTCCGGGTCGTCCCCGGCGTCCTTCACGACCACCGCACGGCCCTCGCCGTCCCACTCGACGGGAAAGCCGACGCGCTGGCCGGCTGGTAGGCCGACCTCCATTCGGTCCGGCCGCACACCGCCCCGCAGCACTGAGAACGCCGCCTTGGCAGCCGCCGAGGCGCAAGTTCCCGTGGTCCACCCGCTGCGAAGCCCTTTCCGGCCGGCGACGGTGGCGCTCATCTCGGGCTCGTGGGGAACCTGCATTCCGTTCATACCTGATAAGTTCTAGTACTGAACAGAATAACAGGGCACATCGGGAGTGTCCCGGTGGCCCAGAAGGGAGAGAGCGATGGTTACCGTCGATGCTCGTCCGATCATCGCGTCGGGCGCTGAGCCGTTCGAGGCGATCATGGCGGCGGCTGGTGCCCTCGGCGAGAGCGAGGAGCTGGTGGTGCTGGCCCCCTTCGAGCCGGTGCCCCTCGAGGGGGTGCTGTCCTCGCAGGGCTTCACCTATGAGGCAGAAGACCTCGGCGGGGGCGACTGGCAGGTCACCTTCCGGCGGCCGTCGTGACCGGCCTGGGCCGAGGAGAGCCTGTCAGCGGAGACCCTGTCAGCGGAGGCACCGGCGGGCTCGGTGCACCGCCTGGTTTGGGGCCGGACTGGCTCAAGCTGTCGGCGTCAGACGCCCTCAACGCGGCGTGGGACGCGCTGCGGGGCGTGTACGACCCGGAGTTGTACCTCGACGTCGTGTCGCTCGGCCTCGTCTACGACGTGCGCGACGAGAACGGCGCGGTGGTCGTGGAGATGACGATGACGACGCCCGGCTGCCCGGCATCCGAGGTGCTGCCTGAGATGGCACGTGTCGCCATCACCGACGCTATCGATGCCGGCGTTGAGGTGGACGTGCGGGTCGTGTGGGACCCGCCGTGGAGCCCTGCGATGATCGACGATGACGCGGCCCGCACCCTCGGGTTCCGGGCCGGGTGAGCACTGCCGTGACCGAAGCACACGTCGAGGTGGTGCGGGTTTACGAAGATCCGGGTCGCAGCCCGGGCGAGCACCGGGTGCTCGTCGACCGGTTGTGGCCCCGCGGGCTCACCAAGACCTCGGCCGACTTCGACGAGTGGGAGAAGGACGTCGCCCCGAGCACCGAACTGCGCCGTTGGTATGGCCACGACCCGGGACGCTTCGCCGAGTTCGCCCGCCGCTACCGGGCGGAGCTCGCCGGCGAGCCCGGAGCCTCGGCCGTCTCGAAGCTGGCCGAGCTGGCTGCCAGTCGGCGTCTCGTGTTGCTCACCGCCACCCGTGATGTCGAGCGCTCGGGTGCGGCGGTGCTGCAGAAGGTTGTCATCGGACCGGGAGCCGGGTAGCCGGCCGTGAGCACCCGTCGTTTCGAGGTCGAGGTCCACTCGCCGTTTCGTCTTGATCTCACCGTGTGGGCGCTGCGCCGCCGCCCGCACAACACCATCGACACCTGGGACGCCACGACCTACCGTCGCACTCTAGTCGCCGGCGGGCAGCCGCTCGGCGTCGCCGTTCACCAGGAACCGGGAGACGACCCGGACCGGTCGATCCTGGTGGTTGAGCTGCGACGCCGCGGGGACGAGCCGAGCGACGCCGTCGTGGCCGAGGTCCGCGGCAGCTTGGAACAGACGCTCGGCCTCGGCGTGAACCTCGCCGGCTTCTACGAGCTCGCCAAGCGCGACGAGCGCCTGGACCAGCTCGCCCGGCGGTTCCGAGGTGTGCGCCCGCCGCGTTTTCCGAGCGTCTTCGAGGCGCTGGTGAACGCGGTCGCCTGCCAGCAGCTCTCGCTCACCGTCGGAATCCACCTCCTCGACCGGCTCGCCGCGACCTACGGTCCGAGGGTGCCGGGTCGTTCCGCCACGCCGGGATTCCCCAGCCCCGAACAGCTCGCTGGGGCCGATCCCTCCCACCTGCGGAGCTTGGGGTTCAGCCAGGCCAAGGCACGCACGATCCTCCTGATTGCCGGCCAAGTGGCTTCCGGTTCGCTCGACCTCGACGGCCTCGAACGCCTTGGCGACGATCGCGCCCTCGCGGCCTTGGTCGACCTGCCCGGGATCGGCCGCTGGAGCGGCGAGTATGTGCTTTTGCGCGGGCTTGGGCGGCTGCAGGTCCTACCCGGCGACGACGTCGGCGCCCGCAACAACCTGCGGCGCCGCTTCGGTCTCGCGGCCGATGCCGGCTACGACGAGCTCGCCGCGCTGGGCAGTATGTGGTGGCCCTACGGCGGGATGGTCTACTTCCACCTTCTCCTCGACGGCCTGGCTGGCGCAGGCCATCTGGAGGCTGTCGGTGGTGGTGCGCCACCGGGGAGCGAGGCCCGTGTCCTCCAAGACATCGACACCGACAAAGAGAACAAGGAGGCGGCATGAGGACCGCAGTGCACGGCATGCCCCGCATCGGCTCGAATCGCGAGCTGAAGTGGGCGTTGGAGGGCTACTGGGCCGGCAAGACGTCCAACGCAGATCTCGAGAACACTGCGGCGGCAATACGACGGGAAAACTGGCAGCAGCTGGTCGAGGCAGGAGTCGACTTCGTGGCATCCAACGACTTCTCGTTCTATGACCACGTGCTCGACGCCGCGGCTGCCGTCGGGGCCATCCCGGAACGCTTCGGCCCACCAGGGAAAACTATCGACCTCGACCGGTACTTCACCATGGCCCGCGGTGGGCAGCTCGACGGCGTGGCGGTGACCCCGCTCGAGCTCACCAAGTGGTTCGACACCAACTATCACCAGCTGGTGCCCGAAGTCGGCCCTGACACGACGTTCGCGGCGAACCCGTCCAAGGCTGTCGATGAGCTGGTAGAGGCCGCCAGCCTCGGGATCCCGACCACCCCGGTCCTGCTCGGGCCGTTCACCTTCTTGACTCGCAGCGCCAGCGAGGTCGCCGGCTTCGATCGCCTGTCTCTCCTCGACCGGCTCGTCGAGGTCTACGTCGAGATCCTGGCAGAGCTCGGCGCCGCGGGTGCCACCTGGGTGCGCCTCGACGAGCCGGCACTCGTTGAAGACCGCAGCCTCGCCGAGCTCGAGGCGTTCCGGCGCGCCTACCGGCGCCTCGGGGCGGCGTCGGCGCGCCCGAGGATCGCTATCTCCACCTTCTTCGGCCACGTCGGCGAGGCGATGGAGGTCCTGGCCGACCTGCCCGTCGAGGGGATCGGCCTGGACTTCTGCCGGGGCAAGGAGAACCTGTCCCTCCTAGAGCACGTCGGCGGCATCGGGGACCGGGTGCTGTTCGCCGGGGTCGTCGACGGCCGCAACGTCTGGGTGAACGACCTCGACGCCTCGCTTGCGCTCGTAGAGCAGCTCGGCAGTCTCTGCGGCGAGGTGGTGGTATCCACCTCGTGCTCGTTGCTGCACGTACCGGTAAGCCTGGCCGCCGAGACCAGCATCGACCCCGAGGTCCGATCGTGGTTGGCGTTTGCCGCAGAGAAGCTGGCCGAGCTGTCGGTGCTGGCCAAAGCCGCCGAGCATGGACGCGACAGCGTCGCCGAGGAGCTGGTGGCCAACCAGGGCGTGCTCGACGCCCGTCGGCGCTCAGGCCAAGTAAGCGACCCGGTGGTCCGCCAAGCGCTGGCAGACGCTCCCGAGGACCCCCGCCGGACCGGGACACCGGCAGAGCGTGCCGCGGCCCAGCAGGCCCGGCTCGGCCTCCCGCCGCTGGCGACCACCACCATCGGCTCGTTCCCCCAGACCGCCGAACTGCGCGCCGCACGTGCCTCCTGGCGGGCCGGACGCACGACAGACGAGGCGTACCAGCGGGCACTCCGATCAGAGATCGGTCGGGTCGTCGCCCTCCAAACCGACCTCGGCCTCGACGTCTTGGTCCACGGAGAGCCCGAACGCGACGACATGGTCCGCTACTTCGCCGCCGCGCTCAGCGGGTTCACCCTGCCCGAGACAGGCTGGGTGCAGTCCTACGGCTCGCGCTGCGTACGGCCGCCGATCCTCTTCGGCGACGTGGCCCGGCCGGCGCCGATCACCCTCGAATGGACGGGCTACGCGAGCACGCTCACGACCAAGCCGGTCAAAGGGATGCTGACCGGACCGGTCACCATGCTCTGCTGGTCCTTCGTACGAGACGACCTTCCCCTGGGCGACGTTGCCGCCCAGCTGGGGCTGGCCATCGGCGACGAAGTTGCCGACCTCGAGTGCGCCGGTATCGCCATCATCCAGATCGACGAACCGGCGCTGCGAGAAGGCCTGCCTTTGCGCCGTGCCGCCCAGTCCGAGTACCTCGCCTGGGCAACCCGGGCCTTCCGCCTCGCCAGCTCGGCGGCCGCGTCGGCCACCCAGGTCCATACCCACATGTGCTACGCCGAGCTGGCCGATGTCCTCGACGTGCTTGCGGAGCTCGACGTCGACGTCGCGTCCTTCGAAGCGGCACGCTCGGGCATGGCCCTCCTCGCCGGCCTCGGCCGAGCTCGCTACCAAGGTGGTGTCGGCCCCGGGGTCTACGACGTGCACTCGCCGCAGGTGCCTGCCGCCGCCGAGATCACCACACTCCTGCACCGGGCCGCAGATGCCGTCGACCCGGGGCGCCTGTGGGTCAACCCCGACTGCGGGCTCAAGACTCGCCGCTACGAAGAGACCACCGAAGCGCTCGCCCACATGGTGGCCGCCGCCCACACCGTGCGCGCCGAGCTCGCCAGCACCCCCGTTAGCCCGCCCGAGCGACCCGGGTCATGACTGCCTCGATCGTGGCTCCGCTCGAGCAGACGAGCCTTCTTGACGAGCCGTGCCCGAGGAGGATGCCGTGACCCTCGACAGCCACCCTGACAGCTTCGGAGCGAAGAGCACGCTCGAGGTGGGAGGGGAACGCTACAGGATCTGTCGGCTTTCCGCCCTCTCGGATCTCGGCGACGTCGCCCGCCTGCCGTACTCGATCAAAGTCCTGTTGGAGAACGTGCTCCGCCACGAGGACGGCCAGCACATCGATGCCGCCGACGTCGCTGCTCTTGCCGCATGGCCGGGAACGGGCACGGGCACCGAGTCAACGGTGGTGGCGTTCCACCCCGAGCGGGTGCTCCTTCAGGACTTCACGGGGGTCCCGGCTGTCGTGGACCTCGCCATACTGCGCGACGCGCTGGGCGACCTCGGCGGCGACGCATCGCTCGTCAACCCGATGGTGCCCGTCGAGTTGGTGGTCGACCACTCGGTCATCGCCGAGCTGAGCGGCACGCCGAAGGCGTTCGCTGCCAACGCAGCCATCGAGGCGGAGCGCAACGCCGAGCGCTACCAGCTCTTGCGCTGGGCCCAGCAGGCCTTCGATCGCTTCGCGGTGGTGCCGCCCGACACCGGCATCTGCCACCAGGTGAACCTCGAGTACCTGGCCCGGGTCGTCTTCGATACCGACGATGGCGAAGCATTCCCCGACACGCTGGTGGGCACCGACTCCCACACGCCGATGGTCGGAGGATTGGGCGTGCTCGGCTGGGGTGTCGGCGGCATCGAAGCCGAGGGCGCCATGCTCGGCCAGCCGCTCCCGATGCCGATCCCGGCCGTGGTCGGGGTGGAACTGACCGGCGAGCTCGCCCCGGTGGCAACCGCAACCGACCTGGTGCTCAGCCTGGCCGAGCTGCTACGCCGCCACGGCGTGGTGGGCAAGTTCGTGGAGCTGACCGGTCCGGGCCTGTCGGGCCTGCGCGTCGAGCACCGGGCGACGCTCGGCAACATGGCCCCCGAGTACGGGGCCACCTGTGCCATCAGCCCCATCGACCAGACAACACTCGACTACCTGCGCCTCACCGGGCGGCCGGCCGGCCAGGTGGCCCTCGTCGAGGCATACGCCAAGGAGCAGGGGCTGTTCTTCGAGCCCGGGGGCGATCGTCCGGCATTCAGCGAGTTGGTCCGTCTCGACCTCTCCGCGGTTGAGCCGTCGATCGCCGGCCCCGCCCGTCCCCAGGATCGGGTGGCGCTGTCATCGGCGCGCCGGTCCTTCCGGGCGGCCCTCGCCCGCCTCGAACCCGCTACGACCGTCCGCGAGGAAGTCGGCGGTGACGAGCCTGGGTGGCCCGTGGGCGTCGGGCTCATCGACGGCAGCCCTGAGGAGGCCTCGGCTGAGTCGTTCCCCGCCAGCGACCCTCCCTCGGCCATGGCCGGCGTCAACGACAGTGGCGTCCCGGACCCGCTGCTGCAGCCGACGCCTGCTCCGGACGCAGCTCGTGGCGACGTCCCCGGGCGCCGGAGCCGGGCGGTGCCGGCGACGCTCGGCGGGAAGTCCGCCGAGCTCGACGACGGCCACGTGGTCATCGCAGCGATCACCAGCTGCACGAACACCTCCAATCCCCAGGTCATGATCGGGGCGGGTCTGCTGGCCAAACGGGCCATCGAACGCGGGCTCAAGCCAAAACCGTGGGTGAAGACCTCCCTCGCCCCAGGATCACGCGTGGTCACGGACTACCTGGAGCGTGCTGGTCTCGCCGCCCCGCTGGCCGCGCTCGGCTTCGACCTCGTCGGCTACGGCTGCACCACCTGCATCGGCAACTCCGGGCCACTCCTGCCTGGCGTGCCAGACGCGGTCGCGAAGGGGCACCTGGCGGTGGCGGCTGTGCTGTCGGGGAACCGGAACTTCGAAGGTCGCATCCACCCCGAGGTCCGCATGAACTATCTGGCCTCCCCGCCCCTCGTGGTCGCCTATGCGCTGGCGGGAACCCTCGACATCGATCTGACCTCCGAGCGGCTCGGCACGGCGACCGACGGCTCTGCGGTGATGCTCGCAGACCTGTGGCCGAGTCCCGCCGAGGTCGACTCGGTGGTCGACGCGGTCCTGTCCCCGGAACGCTTCACTGCCTCCTACGCAGACCTCTACCAAGGCGACGAGCGGTGGGCAGCCCTCGAGGCCGGCAGCGGCACCCGCTACTCGTGGCGGGAGGGCTCGACCTACGTGCGCCGGCCACCGTTCCTCGACGGGGTGACCCGAGAGGTTCCCGCCGTCGCCGACATCGTCGGCGCCCGGGTGCTCGCGCTGCTCGGCGACAGCGTCACCACCGACCACATCTCGCCTGCCGGCTCGATCCCCGGCGGTGGCCCGGCCGGCCGGTGGCTGACGGAGCATGGCGTCGAACCCAGGGACTTCAACTCCTTCGGGGCCAGGCGTGGCAACCACGAGGTGATGGTGCGCGGCACGTTCGCCAACGTACGGCTCCGAAACGCGCTCGTTCCCGGCTCAGAAGGGGGAGTCACCCGCTACCTGCCGAGCGGCGAGATCCTCGACATCTTCGCCGCTGCCGAACGCTACCGCACCGAAGGAACGCCGCTGGTCGTGCTCGCCGGGTCAGACTACGGGGCCGGATCATCCCGGGACTGGGCTGCGAAGGGGACGCTGCTACTCGGAGTGCGGGCCGTGCTGGCAGAGAGCTACGAGCGCATTCACCGCTCCAACCTGATCGGGATGGGGATCCTGCCACTGCAGTTCGCCGGCGGAGCCTCGGTGGCGAGCCTCGGGTTGACCGGCGAGGAGACCTTCGACATCGTCGGAGTGGACTCCCTCGTCAACGGTGCCGGCGACACCTTCGCCGTGCGGGTCGACGGTCGGGGCCTGGCGGTGCTGTCCCGTCTCGACACCCCGAACGAACGGGAGCACTACCGCCACGGAGGCATCCTCCCCTACGTGGCGCGCCAGCTGGCCGGGTCGTCGAGCGGCTCAACATGAGCTTCTGTGTCCGACACCTCGCTCCCCACGATGGAATGGGAGCGGCACATAGCCGCGGAAGCGGCCATGGGTGACATCCGGGGCTTCATGAAGTACGAGCGGGAACTGCCCCGGCACCGCCCAGTTCCGGTCCGGATCCGCGACTGGCACGAGGTCTACGAGCCGTTTCCCGCGGAGGCCGTCCGCCGCCAGGCGGCCCGTTGCATGGACTGCGGCATCCCGTTCTGCCACGACGGCTGCCCCCTCGGGAACCTGATCCCCGATTGGAACGACCTCGTCTACCGTGACAAATGGTTCGTGGCGAGCGAGCAGCTGCACGCGACGAACAACTTCCCCGACTTCACCGGACGGCTGTGCCCGGCCCCCTGCGAGGCGTCGTGCGTGCTTGGGATCAACGCCGAGCCGGTGACCATCAAGCAGATCGAGTACGAGATCGTCGAGCGGGACTGGGCCGAAGGCTGGCTCGGACCGATGCGTTCATTGGAGCGCACGGGTCGCCGGGTCGCGGTGGTCGGCTCGGGGCCCGCGGGTCTCGCCGCCGCCCAGCAGCTCGCCCGGGCCGGACACTCGGTCGTGGTCTTCGAACGCGCGCCACGCCCGGGGGGTCTGCTTCGCTACGGCATCCCCGAGTTCAAGCTGGAGAAGCAGGTGATCGACCGCCGTCTCGACCAGCTGGTTGCCGAGGGTGTCGAGCTTCGCTGTGGCGTGACGGTCGGCCCCCGCGGGGTCGACACCCCGCCGTCGGTCCTCGCCGGCCAGGAGCTGGTCGAGACGGCCGTGCTCCGAGCGAGCTTCGACGCGGTCCTGCTCGCCACCGGCGCTACGGTGCCCCGCGATCTTTCGATCCCAGGAAGGGCGCTCGATGGTATCCACCAGGCGATGGAGTACCTGACGGGAGCCAACCAGGTCGCGGAGGGCTCGTTGGACCGGCCGCCGATCGACGCCGCCGGCAAGGCGGTGGTGATCATCGGTGGCGGCGACACCGGTGCCGACTGTCTCGGGACCGCGCACCGCCAGGGTGCCCGTTCGGTCCGCCAGCTCGAGATCCTCCCCGAACCGCCCCTGACCCGCAGCGACCAGGACCCGTGGCCGACGTGGCCGAGGATCCTGCGGACCTACCCGGCCCACGAGGAGGGTGGGGAGCGGCTGTTCTCGGTGTCGACCGCAGCGTTCGCCGGCGACACGAGCGGGCAGGTCCGCGCACTGCAGGCCGAAGAGGTTCGCATGGTCACTGACGCCGCCGGGCACAGCTCGTTCGAGCCGGTCGCCGGGTCGATGTTCGAGCTTCCGTGCGATCTGGTGCTGCTCGCGCTCGGCTTCACCGGACCTGAGCGTGCCGGCGTGGTCGCCGACCTCGGCCTGCAGCTTAGCGAGCGGGGAACCGTCGCCACCGACGCCAGGTGGCAGACGGACGTCGCGGGCGTCTTCGCCTGCGGCGACATGGTCAAGGGACAGAGCCTGGTGGTCTGGGCGATCGCCGAGGGGCGGGCCGCCGCGGCGGCCGTCGACCGTCATCTCATGGGTGAGAGCTACCTCCCGGTCCCGGTCGTGCCCGGACAGCTCCCACTCCGTTGAACCGACGGCTCGCTCAAGAGGCGGGTGAACGTCGCGAAGGGAGTGACGTGAACGGCGTGGATGTCGGTCGGTTCGGGATTTGGACCTCCGCGCTGGACCGGCAACGGGCACGATCGTCCGACAAGCGGCCGCTAAGATCGAGCGGCTCGGGTTCGGGACGCTGTGGGTCGGCGAGGCGGCACGGCGCGAGGTGTTCGCCAACGCGTCGCTGCTGTTATCGGCGACCCAACGGCTGGTGGTGGCATCGGGGATTGCCAACATCTGGGTCCGTGATGCGATGGCGATGGCTGCCGGACAGCGCACCCTGTCCGAGGCATGGGATGGCCGTTTCCTCCTCGGTCTCGGGGTGAGCCACGACCGCCTCGTCGACCCACGGGGTCATCGCTACGAGGGACCGCTGGCTGCGATGCGGCGTTACCTCGACGCCATGGACCATGCGCTGTACCTCGCGCCAATGCCCGACCCGGCGGCGATGACCCGGGTGCTCGGGGCGCTCGGACCACGCATGCTGGCACTCGCCGGCGAAGTCACCGACGGTGCCCATCCTTACCTCGTTCCCGTCGAGCACACCGAGCAGGCGCGGGCGATCCTCGGCCCGACCAAGCTGCTGTGCCCTGAGGTCGCGGTCGTGGTCATCCCCGACCCCGAAGCCGCCCGGCGCGTCGCCAGGGCCCATCTCACCACGTATCTCCAGCTCGCCAACTACCGGGGCAACCTCGCACGGCTCGGTTTCGGCGACCACGACCTCACCGGGGGAGGAAGTGATCGCCTCGTCGATGCCCTCGTGGCTTGGGGACCGCCAGAGCGGGTCGTTCGCCGCGTGCACGAGCACCTCGATGCCGGGGCCGATCATGTCGCCATCCAGGTGCTCACCGCCGACCCGGCGCGGGTCCCGCTCGAGGAGTGGACCGATCTGGCTGCTGCACTGCGTCTCGATCCACGATCGGATCCTGGCCGATCGGCGTGACTCAAGGCTGAATGGGACTTCTCGCGTGTTAATCTTGCTCGGCGGCAGGCTCGGATCCTGTACTGGTGGTGGCGTCGACTGGAGGTCGTCGGGCAATCGGCGACAGCTTGGGCCACTGGAGCGTGGGCGGCTGGATCACCTCTTCCGATGTGCGCCGTCGCAACTCGACGTCGATGTGCTCGCGAGTGACATAGCCGACCACCTGCCCCCGGTCGGTCACGGCGACCCTGGCACATTCCGGTCGAAGCAGATAGGGCAACGCGTCTGCGAGGAACGCCCAACGGTCTACCGTAGGATCCGGACACGTGGGAGCGATCGGTGCAGCGTGGGTGTTCTCCGACACGCGGGCGGGAGTGCCACTGCCTCGAGAGAGGCTGCTGTCCGTCTGTCTGTCATGGTCATTCAATGCCATGTGATCCTTCGGAGCCGGCTCCATGACTGCGGCGACAATCCGCATCCGAAGGGGATCGGTCTGGGTGTCGAAATCGACTCGAAAGCCACGGTGAAAGAGCTTGTCGGTCATGATCCGTTCGCTGAGACCCTGTTCGACCACGATCTCGGCCATCGCCGTCGCCAGTAGCAGAGGCAACAACAGCCCGAAGCCCCCGGTGACCTCGGCCGCGAAGACGACACCGGTGAGCAGTGCCCTGGCGCCGACACCGAAGGTGACGCCCATGCCAACCAGCGCAAAGGCTCCGGGCTGGATGTGGGCTCCGGGAAACGCATGGGCGAAGCCGATGCCGATCATCTCGCCCATGCACGCCCCGACCAGGAACATCGGGGCGAGCGTGCCGCCCGAGGTATTCGAGCCAAGCCCGACCCACCACGAGAACATCTTGGCGACGAACAGCGCCGCGGCGGCGCCAAGCAGGAAGCGACCGTTGACTGCGTCGGTGATAGCCCAGTAGCCGACCGACAACGAGCCGGGAACGCCGAGTCCGATCAGCGCGTAGCCGAGCGCACCGATGATCGGGTGCGACCACTCGGGGACCGGAAGTCGGCGAAAGATGTCTTCGACAGCGAACAGGCCCCGGTTCAGCACCACTGCGAGCACCCCCGCGGCCAGGCCCAGGACGACGAAGAGCGGTAGCTGGGAAGCCGGAACGTGGGGCGTGTAATCCAGCGGGAACAGGGGATGCGAGCTGATCAGAACCTCGTGCAGTGCGGTTGCAACTGCCGTGGCGACGCTGAGCGGCAGCAGGGCACGAAGCGAGCGCTCGAACAGCAGTAGCTCGAAAGCCAGGATGACGGCTGCTACCGGGGTCGCGAAGACACCGGCCATGCCGGCGGCGGCACCGGTGGCGAGCAGGATACGTCGTTCGCCCGGGCTGACAGGGAACAGTTGACCGACGAGCGAGCCGATCGACGCGCCGGTGACGATGATTGGACCTTCGGCACCGAAGGGCCCTCCCGTGCCCATCGCCACTGCCGCCGACACCGGTTTGGCGAGCGCTGCCCGGGGTGCGACACGGCTCTCGCGGAACAAGATGGCTTCGAGGGACTCGGGGATCCCGTGACCTTTGATGATCGGGCTCCACTTGGCGAGCCCTACGACCACGACCGCACCGGAGAGCGCGATCGGCACCAGCACCCACGATGGGTGATAGTGCTGCAGGTCAGGTAGGTTGAATCCCACTCGGTGAAGCAACGCCACGTTGCTGATTAGCCCCACCAGGTGGACGATCAGGTAGGCGGCGACGCCACCCACACCACCGAGGATGAGGCCGAGCAGGGCCAGCACCGCCATGCGTGACGGCGGTGCTCCCAGGCTGACCTCCCTGTGTGCCGCCCTCGCCGAGGGTCGATCACTTCGGGTGCCGAGTCGTGTCCGCCGGATCGCTGTCTGCCAGTGAGCACGCACCCACCTACGGTCTCGATCACCTCTGGGCGAAACATCGGAACCTTCTCGAGGGCTAAGTGAGCCGGTCCCTTCGCCGTTACCGCTAGCGCTGGCCGCGGCGCTCCGCGAACCGTCATCGGACCCCTCGATCACCGGATGCGTCTCAGCGTCCGGTTGGCAGCCGGGTCCACCGAGGTCGGCGTCACCCATCACAGGTCACTGCTCCGCCGGGCATCGCGCACAGCTCCAAAAGATGTGAGATAGCCAGAATTAGAACTATTCATCGTTCTGCGATACTATCGCCAGTCGAGTGATGGTGACAAACGACGTCTACGCCCGACTACTGGCGCTGCGGACCGGCTTGCGGCGCTTTCAACGATGGAGCGAGCAGCAAGCGCGGACCGCCGGACTCACCCCGACCCAGCACCAGCTACTTCTCGCCGTCCGAGGCCACAGTGACCGACGGGGCCCGACGATCGGCGAAGTGGCCGACTACCTCCTCCTGCGACACCACAGCGTCGTCGGTCTCGTCGATCGCGCCGAAAGCGCGGGACTCGTCATTCGAGCACGGGATCCTGACGATCACCGGGTCGTCCGAGTGCGTCTCACCAGCTCTGGCGCGGAGCGCCTCGAAGCCCTGTCCGCGGTTCACCTCGAGGAGCTCGGACGACTCACCCGGCAGATCTCCGGTCTTTGGGACGGATTGGCGCCGGTCCAACCGGCACACGGTTTCCCAGGACCGCGACCTTTCCCGGACGCCTGACTGGACACCGGCACTCGGTCAACCCACAACCCATGAGCTCGACAAGCGAGTCCTAGACACTGGAGGTGCATCCTCGGCTGGCCTCGACGTACCCGTCTTTGGCTGTGCGTTCGTCCGCTGCGTCTTGACAGAGATCGTTTATCGCATGCGGCCCGGTCGGACCGCCCCAAGGGCCTATTTCTCTAGCGATCACGAGATATACTCAGAATGAGATCGTTGAGGGACTGGACGGAGGTAGTCATGGGAGACGATGCAGGATGGAACCGGGCGTATCGACGGAGCCGCAACGCCTCTGGACCGCAACCCATAACCGGCCACCACGGCCGCCTCCGGCACGAGGCGCTGCTGACGTTGGCCCGCAAGGCTCAAGCTGCCGCCGAAGACGGCGACATTCATCGTCTCGAGCAGGCGGTGTCGTACCTTTCCGACGAATTGGCTCTCCACATCCTTGACGAGCGATCCGCCTTGGCCACGCTCGCGCCGAGCGAAGAACGCATTCTGGCCCGAGGACAGAGCCACCTCCTCTTAGATGTCGCGGCGTTGGCCGAGGCGACCTCCACGGGCTGCGCCGGGCAGACGAAGCAGTGTGTGAACCGGGTTCAGGAGGTGCTTACCCGTCTGTACCTCCAGGCCCGTGACGAGCGACTCGCGTTTCACGATCCGGCGGCGTGACCGTGACTGAGACTGAAGGGATCGGACGATGACCACCCTCTCCGGCGCGCCACCGGCGACCGGCTCGACTCCTCCATCCTTCGCCTCGATCCTAGGAGCGGAGGCGCAGCTCTCCTTCAGAGGACGGCCCGGCGGCGTGGCCATCGCATCCGACGGCACCATGTGGGTCTCCGATCCGCTCGGCGGGACGATCTGGCAAGTACAAGACGGCCAGATGATCCCAGTCGTCAGGCCGTCTCGGAGTGGGGACCCAGCGTCGACGAAGTCGATGCGGCTCCTCTCGCCATCAGGCATCGTCTTCGGCCCCGACGGCACCTTGTACGTCGCCGACCCGAGCGGACAGCGGGTGTGCGCCGTCTCACCAGACGGGCTGATCCGATTGGTGGCCGGGGGTACGAACGGCTACAGCGACGGTCTGGGAGCAGACGCACAGTTCCGTTACCCATCGGATGTAGCCGCCGACACCGAAGGCACTTTGTACGTCACCGACACCGGGAACGACCGCATCCGCCGCATCACCCTCGACAGAAACGTCACGACCATGGCCGGCTCCATCTACGACTTCGGCGACGGTCGGGGGCCCCATGGCCGCTTCCGCCGACCTGGCGCGCTCGACGTCGGCGTCGACGGAACCTGTTATGTCGCCGACACGGGGAACAATGCGGTGCGGGTCATCGCACCTGACGGCGACGTCGCCACCCTGGCTGGCTCGCCGCCTGGCGGCGACCAGGATGGCACGGGTGCAGACGTTGGGCTGCGCTGGCCCACCGGGATCGTCGTGGGGCCTCGAGGTGACGTCTGGGTCGCCGATCACGGCAACGGCGCGGTGCGGCACATCGACGTCGGGACGGGTGCGAGCGAGACGGTCCTACGACTCGACGGCCAGCGCTGGCCGGTATCCCTGGCCGGGCGCGGCGACGGCAGCATCGCCGTCGCCGTCGCGGAACTGCCAGACGTCCACGCGCCGCGGGGAGCGCTTCTCGTGATCGGCGGGAGATCATGAGCAGTATCGCCGCCCCTCCCGCACCAGCCGGCGAGCGGCGCTTCCTCGCCCCCGACCGGGGGCGTTCGTGGGACGAAGCCCGAGTCACTGCGATTGCGCCCGAGTCGACCTCGGGCACCACCTTGCGCTTGGCGCTTCCGGAGGTGCCGGAGTTGCAAGCAGGCCAGTACTATCTCCTTCGCCTCGCCACCCCGTCCCCTCCCGGGGTGGTCGAGCAGGCCTACTCGGTCTCCTCGTCGCCGCACCCGCCGTCCGCGGAGATCGAGATCACCGTCCGGGAGGTCACCGGCGGGCGTATCTCGCCGCTCCTCGCCCACCACGTACGGGTCGGCGACCTGCTGCATGTGCGAGGACCCTTCGGGTTCCTCACCTGGAGCGAAGAAGACGGCGGGCCGTTGCTGCTCCTCGGCGCTGGCAGCGGGGTTGCCCCCCTCATGTCGATTGTGCGTTATGCCGCCGCCAGGGGCGCGACGACGCCGATGACGGTCTTCTGCTCGAGTCGCGACCGCAGCACCGTCCTGTTCCGCCAACCCCTCGAGAAACTGGATCGTGCAGAACCCTGGTTGTCCGTCGTCCACACGTTCACCCGAGACAGCGACGACTCCTACCCCCGCTACCACCGCCGGATCGACGCCGTCATGATCGCCGAGGTGACCGCCGCTTCGTTCGGCTCGGCTCGTGCGGACGTCACCTATCTCGTGGCCGGACCACCAGACATGGTGGCAGCGGTGCGCCGTGCACTGTCCGAGCTGGGGGTGCCCGACGCCCGGATGGCCAGCGAGGACCACGCATGACAAAGTGCCCGGAGTTCGCTTCGGACGCCACAGCAGCGTCGGACGCGTCGCAGCAACGGTGCCGCACCGGGAATGAGGTCACCGCGATGGCCGCCTATCGACAACCAGTCCGCCCACACGTGAACGTAGAGGAGGTCTTGCAGTGACCGACAGCGTGTACCACCCGGCGACGCGAGAGCTGGCGCAGCGACGCAAGGAGCTCGCTCCCGAAATCCATGAGACCTTCGAGCGCTTCAGCCACGCGGTGTTCGCCGAGGGCGCGCTGCCCGAAAAGACCAAGCAGCTCATCGCCGTGGCCGTCGCCCATGTGACGCAGTGCCCGTACTGCATTGCCGGTCACACCCAGCTAGCCCGACGCAAGGGCGCGAGCCCCGAGGAAGTCATGGAGGCGGTCTGGGTGGCCGCCGAGATGCGCGCCGGAGGTGCCTTCGCTCACTCCACCCTCGCCTTGCACACGATGCAGGAGATGGAAGACGACGCCGACGGGCCGTCCCCGGGACGCCGACCACCGGGTCGCGATGCCGGGAGCTGACGCGGCAGCGCTGCCTGCCGGCGTGCTCGCCCAGGCGGTAGCCAAGGCGCCCGATGCGGTCGTGATCGTCGACGCCGCCGGAGAGGTCCGGTACTGGAACAAGGGCGCGGAGCGCATCTTCGGTTACGATGCCCACGAGATGCTCGGCTCGACACTCGATCCCATCATCCCAGAGCGGCTGCGCCAACGTCACACCGAGGGCTTTCGATCGGCGATTGCTTGCGGCTCGAGCCGCTACGGCGACGACGACCTCCTCGCCGTTCCCGCCCATCACGCCGACGGACGGATGATCTCGATCGAGTTCAGCGTCGCATTCGTGACCGCCGAGGACGGATCCGTGGCGTATGTCTCCGCCATCATGCGGGACGTCACCGCGAGGCGCGCCCGAGAGCAGGAGCTGCGCCGGCGGCTAGAGGCGCATGAACCAAGCCAGCCGACACCGTGACCGGGCGGGATGGCCGCTCGATGGTAGGCACCGCGCAGCTCACGGAGTTCCTGGCTTCCTCATCCGCGATGAACGCTGGCCGCGCCCCGATCGTGCAAGCTGCCTACCTGGAACAGCTCGGAGCGGCCGACGAGATGCCGGCGGCGGGGTCCACGTCCGGATCACCGGGAACCTCCCCGTCTTCTCCGCCGTCGAGGTGCGCACCCGCCTCGAAGCCGATCACCTGCGCAGCCGCGTGACGGTACGCCCATGACCCCCGCCTGGCTCTACGACCTTGCCTTGTGCCTCCACCTGCTCGGCGCGTTCTCCCTCGTCTCGGGAACCGTCGTCGCCGGGGTGGGCTTCGAAATGGCCCGCCGGCGCACCAACTCTGCGGAGATCGCCCTGTTGCTCGGCCTCGCACGGATCGGTGCTGTCCTGGTCGTGACAGGAACCCTCTTCGCTGCTGGTTTCGGGCTGTGGCTGGTCGATCTCGGGAATTGGGGCTACGGAACGCCCTGGGTGGACGCGGCTATCGGCCTATTGACCCTGGTCGTCGTCATCGGATCGATCGGCGGCCAGCGACCCAAGCAGGCGCGCAAGCTCGCCACCAACCACGCCACCGAGGACCTCCCGCCCAGCGCCAAACTTCGCTCCCTGCTCGACGACCGCAGCGCGATCGCCCTCAACTACCTCGCCGCCATAGCCCTCCTCGCCATCATCGTCCTCATGGTGGTCAAACCCGGCTCGGCGCACCAGTAGCCGTCGCGCCACCCCGAACCCGCATCCTCTCCTAGATCCTTGATCCTTGAGGAGGGCATGTGCATAGAGCCGCAGGCACGCCGTGGGCAGCGCCCCTTCGCCGCCGACCTGGCAGCGCGAACCCGCAGCGTGTCGGCTCGTCCGCGCCCTGGCGCCCTGCCCACCTTGCATACGCAGAAGTTGAGTAGGACCCCACAAACTGTCCCCATAAACACAGAAGCCACTGACCAAACATGCTGGTCAGGGGACCGCCGGACGGTTGTGCTCATGGGCGAAAGTGTCACCGCGCACCGTGCAATCGGGCCGCAAGACCGGAAAAGCAACCACCGGGAAAGGCAACCCCTACCTCAAAGCCGCGTTAGGTCAGATGGCGATGGGGGCAGCCAAAACCGAGACCTTCCTCGGAGCCCGCTACCGCCGTCTCGCGAAACGGATGCCGAAGGGTGTGCGACAATTTTGTAGGTGGAGGGGTCATGCGACGCTCGTCTGAGTGGGGGGCCGCTTCCAGTTTTCCTCGGAGCGCCCGCTGGCTTGTTGGCAGCGTAGGGTGGCGATGCCGGTAGCGCCTTGTACGCTCCAGCGCATGCCTGAGAGTTTGAGTCGTTGCGCGACGACCGCCTTGCATCCGGCTTCGACCGAACCGGACCCGACGAAGTGGCCTGCAGCCCGAAACGTCTTGTAGGCCATTCGGGTTGCGTTGGTCTCGAAGTAGCCCAAGGCCGTGTCGAGGTCTTTGGTCTTGTTGGCGGGAACATCGACTGCTCTTGCTGCGGTGAGGATCGCTCCGATGTCGCCGTCGTCGAGGTCGTCTTTGCGCTCGGCGAGCCAGGCGGCCCGCTCGTCTCCGAGTTCGGGGGCGAGGAGCTTCGCGAGGTCGGCGAGGTGCTCTCTAGCGTGGTAGAGATCGACGATATGGGTCGCTTTGGGAAACTGCGCCTTGGCGAGGTTCCAGATCCACGTCGCGCCGTCGCCGAGCACGACTGTCTGTTTGGCTTTCGCTGATCCTCGCCTGCGGGCTTCAGCGTAGATGAGGGTGGCGAAGTGCTCGACGGGCTCCAAGGTGGAAACGTAGCTGGAGGAGTCCGGGTCTCTGATCGGGTAGCCGTCGTCGTCGAGGGCGGTTTGGGTGAAGACCACGCCGAGCTTGACCTCCCGGGTATGTGCCCGCCCGTCAGGGCCTTTGCCTTTCCTGTGAGCGGTGTCGGCTGGCACCGCTGGTATTCCGGTGCCATCGACGGCTATATACAGTTTGGCGACCGGGGTAGCCGGACCGAGGGGCACCACCTCCCCGGAGCTGACCGCGGCCGCATGGATGTCGATCGCTGCTGCTATCGCTTTGCCGTCAGCTTCCGCGGACCGTTCTACCCGTTTGATGCAAAGCTCGATCCCGGCGAGATCGGCGAGTAGATCACGGCCCTTCGCGAACGGCACGGCAGCACCCACCCGGTCTGCCATCGCCGCGAGTCCTGGGCTGAGCGACGCGTGGGTCACCCCCAGCTGTTCGTCGCGGGGCACCACACCGGCTCCGCAATCCGCGCAGTGGTAGTAGGCCCGGCGGAGCTCGATCGGGCCGAGCACGCTGTCGAGGGTCTTGGTTCGATACGAGACGAACGTCGCTTGATGACCCGAGCCGCAGTCGATCCTAGGACCGCGGTGACCAGTGTCGAATGCCAACAGGTCCTCGAGCAGACTCCCTCCAAGCTTTGCCATAGCGGTGCGGATCGCCAGCTCCAGCGCGGCCAGGCCATCGCCTGGCGACGCGGTGAACGTCGCCGCCGCAAGCGCCGCGAGGCGTTCTACCTCTGACGCGAACTGCGCCTGGAGGTGGCCGAAGAGCCCCCTTTTTCAGCCCCCGGCGCACCGGAGGCCGCATCCTCGGCGAGCGGTGAGATCGGCCGAGTCTCGCAGATCGCCTCGTTGACCTCGACGATCTGTTCGCTCAACGCGACGAACTCCTTGTTGTTGGCCAGCTCGTGGCGCACCTTTTCGACTTCGACGCCCGAAAGCTGGCGCCCTTTGGTCGTGCCACCGGGCACCGACCGAGTCCACAGATACCTCGGCCCGTGCCCGGGATGGTCCGGCTGAGCGCAGGCGCAGTTCGCCTTACCGCAGCGACGGTAGTTCTCGGTTATCGAGCCGCGCCGGAAATCGCCGGTAGCACTCAGCTGTCGATACAGCTGGGCTCGGCGCTCCTCCAGGCCGGCAAGTGATTCATCCACCATTCCGAACTCCTGTCTGATTGTTGACACCACAACCAGACTATCACGGAATCCTCATCCCTGCTGGAGCCTCCTGACGGGACCTACGTTTGTGTCGCACACCCGATGCCGAAAGCCAAAGCCCTCGCCGCTATCGAACGGTCGATCCTCGTCGCCATCTTCCATCTCCTCGCAGACCCCACCACCACCTTCACCGACCTCGGCTCCGACTACTACAACAAACGGATCGACAAGCAGCGACGCACACGCAGCCTTATCGGCCAACTAGAAGCCCTCGGACACACCGTCACCCTCACCACCGCCGCCTGAGCCACCGCCGCCCGACCATGCAACCCGTCAGTCCCGAACCCGACACAGTCCGGGACTGACGCCCCGAGCGGGCTCCACCAGCAAACACCCCCGCCCGGAGTGGCTAAATCGTCGCGCCCAGTTCACCTCAGCAATTTTCCGGTCAGAAGCTGCCAGCTCGTAGAAGCCGGCGAGGTCGACGTGGAGCCCGAGCATCCGCTCGATGGTGCAGCGGACCTCGGCGACACCAGCCTCGATCGGGGTCTCCCCGCGACGGCGCACCTCGACGCAAAGGAGCGTGCGCGCGGGGTTGCCGGCATGGTCTCGGCGGACCGCGACATGCACCGGGACACCGTCGACGACGAGCGTCCTCGTGTAGGTCGTGCCGTCCCATGCGTCGATGGTGTTGTGCGGCCGGCGTCGCAGCGCCCAGACAGTGAGGTCCAGGCGAAGCGGCGGGCGACCCTCGATCGTGAAGCGTACGGTCGCCACGGGCTACTTGCCTCTTTCGGTCACGAGAACGTCGCGGAGCACCGCTGCCCAGGAGCGCCCGACGTCGCGCGTCGAGGTCAACAGCACGAGGCGACCGCGGCCACGGGCGAGCCCCCGCAGCCGCTCGACGATCGGCGCGCCTGGCTCGCAGTCCAACTCGGCCCGGTAACGGCGGGCGAACTCGGCGAACCGTTCGGGGGCATGTCCGTACCAGCGGCGCATCTCGGCGCTCGGCGCCGCGTCCTTCGCCCACTCGTCGAAGTCCGAGGCTGCCTTCTGCACGCCCCGGGGCCACAGCCGGTCGACGAGTACCCGGTGCTCGCCGGGGCGTCGACCGGGGTCCTCGTAGGCCCGGATCACCTCGACGTCTTCCATTGGAGCCGACGGGGTCACCGTGACCGGAACCCGAGCACGCGTGCCGCGTCCTCGTCGATCATGGACGGGCTCCACGGCGGGTCCCAAACCACCCGCACGTCGACCTCTACGGCACCGTCGACGGCGTCGGTGATTGCGGCGCGGGCCATCTCGGGGAGCACCTCGGATGCCGGGCGGCCCGGCGTGGTCATCGTCATCTCGACGACCAGACCGTCCCCTTCGGCCCGGACGTCGTAGATCAGCCCGAGCGACACCACGTCGAGGTACAGCTCGGGGTCGTAGACGCCACGCAAGGCGTCCCACGCGCCGTCCACCGCGTCGCGAGCCTGGAGCTGCAACCAGCCGCCCACGTCGACCGGGACACCGGGACCGTTCGCGCCACCTGGCGCGCCGGTAGTCACGACGGCCGCCGGAACGTGATCCGCCAGTCGCCGCCACCGAGGTCTTCGACTTCGTAGGAGAAGCCCTGCGACGACAGCACCCCTTCGAGGGGCACCGGCTCGAAGGGAGCCAGGACCACCAGCTCCTCGCCGTCATCGAGGGCGCCGGCCGCGGCCATGATCGTCTCGAATGGCTCGTCGCCCGACGCGATGATCGGACGGGCATCGACGGTCGCCGTCACCTTCTGCCTCCTGGGCTCCGGCCACATTCGGTCGACCCTGTTATTCTGTTGTCAACTAGAACTTATCAGGATCAGGCGCTCCCCGACACTCCGACCTGTGCGATGGGCCCGGGGTTTGCGGACCGGGTGGACCACCGGGACCTGTGCATGACCGCCGAGGTACGTGTTGGGGGAACCGGCGGCGTGCACGTTCTTCATGCCGGCAAGGGGTCGGGACCATCACCAAGCCCGGCCTCGGCCTGGCGGTGGGCGAACCGGCGATCACCCCGGTGCCGAGACGTATGATCATGGCCGCCCTCGCCGAGGTCGGCACCGAGCCGGTCGACGTCACCTTCTCGGTCCCCGGCGGAGAGGCGACGGCCGAGCAGACCACCAACGGTCGCCTCGGGATAGTGGGAGGCATCTCCATCCTCGGGACCTCGGGCATCGTCCGCCCCTTCTCCACCGCCTCCTACCGAGCATCGGTGGTCCAGCAAATCGACCTGGCCGCAGCCCAAGGCGAGCAGACCGTGGTGCTGGCGACCGGCGTCCGCTCGGAGGCGGCAGCCGCCGCGCTCTACCCGACGCTCGACCCGGTGTGCCTGATCGAGGTGGGCGACTTCACCGGGATCGCCCTACGGCGCGCCGCGCACGCTGGGATGCGCAAGGTCGTCTTCGTCGGGATGGCCGGCAAGCTGGCCAAGCTCGCCGCGGGGTGACGATGACCCACTTCCACCGCTCCGAGGCCGACACGGGACTGCCCGGAGCGCTGGCGGTCGAGGCCGGGGCGCCTCCGGCAGTGGTGGAAGCGGCGACCGAGACCGCGACAGCTCGCCATTTCTTCGACGCCGGCATGGCTCATGGGTGCCTGGCACCACTCGCCCTGTTGTGCGAGCGCGCCCGCGCCGCCTGCATGGCGCACGCGGGGTCGAGCTTCGAGCTCGAGGTGGTCCTCGTCGACTACGAAGGATCCTCCGCGCTCTGACGTGCCGGGCCGTGACAGCGCCCACTGCGACCCTGCTCGAGATGGCCGTCTTTGAAACTCTGCTCACTGGTAGAGATACACTGGCGGCGTGGAGCATTCGAGCAGGGCGACGGCCGAACGGTCGGGAGGCGCACGGCGATCCCGAGATGGGGCCACACCGGCGTGGCAGGAGGCGACGGTGGTCGCGGTGATCGACGAGGCGCCCGACGCCGTCACCTTGCGGCTCCGGCTCGGCGGCGCGACCGGTTTCCTCCCCGGCCAGTACTACAACGTGCACCTGGCGGTGCCCGGGCGAATGCGACCGGTGCAGCGTGCCTACTCGGTCGGCTCCTCGCCGGCGCCGGACCCGTCGGTGATCGACCTGGGCATCCGTGAGGTGCCCGGAGGCCTGCTCTCCCCGCTACTGGTCGGCCTTCGCGTCGGCGAGCGCCTGTCGGTGCGAGGTCCCTACGGCCGCTTCACCTGGGACGGCCGTGACGGCGGGCCGGTGCTGCTGGTCGGCGCGGGGAGCGGGATGGTGCCGCTCATGGCGATGATCCGCCATGCGGCGCATCGGGGCCGGCGCGGCCCGGTCGTGCTGGTCTGCTCGGCGATCACCTACTCCCACGCCTTCTACCGGGACGAGCTCGCAGAGCTGGCGGCACGCCATTCCTGGCTGCAGGTCGTCCATTGCATCACCCGGGACCCGAGCGAACGGCGCGCCCGCTACCACCGGCGGGTGGACAAGGCCGTGCTGTCAGAGAGCCTGCAAGGGATCTGCCCGCACGCTGCCTACCTCTGCGGAGCCCCGGTCATGGTCGAGTCGACGGCCGAAGCCCTGGTCGGCCTCGGTGTCGCACCCGGGGCCATCTGGACGGAGAAGTACGACTGAATGCCTGCAAAGACCCACCAGCACGGCAGGACCGCAGACGCCGAGACCATCTCGCTGTTGCTGTGTGCGCTGCTCAGCGACGAGGACGAGATCACCGAGGACGCTGTGTTGTCAGACCTCGGGGTCGGCGCAGACGACTTCGGCGCCCTGTGGGACGCGGTGCGCGAGGAACTGGCCGAGCGGACCGTGGGACCCGAGCTGGACCCGTCCGACCTCGAACCCCAGGTGACCGTCGCCGAGGCGGCGGAGGCCATGGCGGCGCTGCTCGCCGGAGCCGGGGACGGGGATGACGATGAGTAGCGGTAACGGACTCGACGAGGCGAAGGCCACCGGCTCCTGGGCGGCTCGGCCGCCGGGGGTGCCTGGTGCGGTGCCGCCGCCGTCGGTACCGCTGTCGTTCCTGGCCGCGGCCTCGCTCGGCCTGGTCGCCTGCGGCGTCGCCTGGATCTGGGTGCGTTCCGCGGCCGCCGCCGATCCCAACAGCGATCCGGCGATCGCCGCGGTGCACTTCGGCGTGCTCGCAGCGTTGGCCATGGGCGTCCTCGGCGCCACCCACCAGTTCACCCCTGTCATCACCGGCCGTCCGCTGCGGTCGGTCCGCCTGGCTCGAGCCACCTTCGTGGCTTGGCTGGCGGCATCGTGGGCGCTGCCGCTCGGGGTCGGCTTCGAGAACGTCGGGGTGACCGCCGCCAGCGGTGCGCTTGCCTTGGTAGGACTGGTACTGCTCGCATGGAACCTCGCCGCGCCGCTGTCGGTGCGAGGCAAGGGCGCCCCGGTCACCGCCCTTCGCCTCGCCCTCCTCGGTGCGGCAGCGACCACGCTCCTCGGCGCGACCTTCGTCGGTGACCGCCAAGGGAACTGGTTCGTCCTCTCCGCCCACGTCGACCTGGCGATGGGTGTGCTCGGCCTGTTCGCCTGGCTCGGGGTCACCTACATCGGCGTGGCACAGAAGCTCTGGCCCATGTTCATGCTCGCCCACCTGTCCGCTCGCCATCGCGCCGGCACGGTGGCGGTATGGGCGACGTGGCTCGGCGCCGCGGTTCTCGCGGGCGGGCTGGCGCATGGGGCCCCCGCCGCCGAGTGGGCGGGCGCCGGGGTGCTCGGCGTCGGCCTCGGCGCGCACCTTGTCTCGCTGTGGGCGCATCTGCGTCATCGCCGCAGGAAGGCCGACCTGCACCTCCTCTTCGTGGCGACGGCGGCGGCGTGGCTGGTCGTCGCGGCGGGGCTGGCGCTCGCCGGGGCGCTCGTGCTCCCGCACCACTACCGTCTGGGCGTCGCCCTCGTCAGCGCTGCCATGGTGGCTTCCGGCGGCTGGCTGCTCGAGGCGCTCGTCGGCCACGCCCACAAGGTTGTGCCGTTCATCGTGTGGTCGCTCTTGCGGTCGGAGGGGGCGCGAAACGGACCGTCGGGCAAGCCGCTCATGTTCGCCGACCTCTACCACCACGGTTGGGCTGGCGCTACCTACGGGACGGTCACCGCCGGCATCGCCGCGATCTGCGCCGGTCTCGGTGCATCGTGGACGCCGGCGATCGCGGCGGGTGGGGCGCTCTTGGCGGCAACGGGCGTCCTCGCCGCGGCGAACCTCTCGGCGCGCCCACTGCACCTGCTCACTGCTGTACGAATGAGCGCCGATCTTCCCGCCGCCGCGACCAGCGAGCGGTGCGAGCCCGCCGAGCGACCGACGTGAGGTGATGCTGTCCGGTGCGGGCCGAGCCCGGCTCACCGCGCCGGCGGGAGCGCCGCGTGGGCAGCGACGGGCGCCGCATGCTCGTCCTTGCTGCCTATGGTGCGCGAGTGGTGGTGAGCCCGCCGAGCGCGCCGTAAAGCTCTGCGCTCACTCGGGCCGAGACCGCTCCAGATGCCATCCTCAGGGTTGGCGACGAGCGCGTAGGTGAGGCAGTGCAGCCGCACGCTGCAGCGTGCACACACCTGCTTGGCCGCGGCCGTCTGGGCGACTGCCGCTTCGTCGCGCTCACCTGCTGGGAAGAACAGCCCGGATCCCATGTGCCTGCACTCGGCGCGGCGGCGCCAGCGGCCCGCGTCCCAGAGGATCCGAGGACGACGACGATCGAGGCGCAAGAACACGAAAGCCGATCACTCCTCGATGAAGATGCACTCGCCGGGGCACTCTTCGGCTGCTTCGCGGACGGCGTCCTCGTAGCCGTCGGGGACGGCGGCGAGACCTTCGGAGCCTCCCGGGTCGCTCAGCGCCCGGCCGTCTTCTTTCACGTAGGCCAGGCCGTCCTCCAAGAGGGTGAAGACCTGGGGGCAGATCTCCTCGCACAGCCCATCGCCCGTGCAGAGGTCCTGGTCGATCCATACTTTCATCGTGTCGCTCCTTGCCTGCTCGCCCGGCGTCGGTTCCCCGTGCCGGTTGTGGCCGGCGCTCGCCGGCGCAACGGTGTCACCACATGCCGAGCTGCAACCGGGCCGCCTCTGACATCCGCCCGAGGTCCCATGGGGGTTCGAAGACGAGCTCCACCTCGGCGTCGGTGACCCCGGGGATCTCGAGGATCTGCTCGGCGGCCTCGGCGCGCAGGATGTCACCCATCCCACATCCCGTGGCGGTCATCGACATCCACACGGCCACCCGGTAGCCGCCTGAGTGCGTCGGGTGGATCTTGCAGCCGTAGATCAAGCCGAGGTCGACCACGTTGACGGGGATCTCGGGGTCGTAGACGCTTCGCAGCCGGTCGAGCACCTCGTCGACGTCCGGGGTGTGCCCGCCGACGGCCTCGCTTCCCGGCGGCTGCACCTCTCGGTCACCGGCAGCTTCTTCCCCAACACGATGCTCGTCGCCGCCGGGTGCCTCGATGCCCAGGGCGTCGGCATCGGCCCCTGCGACTCGCGCCAGCGTGCCGTAGCTGGTCTGGACGGTGAAGCTGCCGCCGAGGCGCTGGACGACCACGACCTGCTCCCCTGCGGCAAGGACCGCCCGGCGGCCGCTCGGGACGAGCACGACCGGGCAGTCCCTTCGCACCTCGACCGTCTCGCTCGCCCGCTCTCTCATGTCCGGGGACCTCCGGGGAGGGCGTGGGCAGCCTCGGCGGTGACGGTGCTGTTGGTCCCCGGATCGTGGCGGTGGGCGTCGAGGGCGACGACCCCTGCCGGCATCGCCAGCTGCTCAGCCCGCTGGCGGATCGGTCCCGAAGCGAAGCGTTCGAGGACCTCCTGGGCGAAGCCGGCGACGAGGATCGCCCGCGCCTCGCGCTCGGGAACTCCCCGTGAGCGGAGGTAGAAGAGGGCGTCGGGGTCGAGCTGCCCCACGGCCGCTCCATGGCTGCAGGCGACCTCAGAGGCGTTGATCTCGAGGCGTGGACGGGTGTCCACCTCGGCGCGCTCGGAGAACAGCAGGTTCTTGTTCACCTGCGCGGCATCGGTCCCATCCGCCTTGGGGCGCACCACGAGATGCCCGTTGAACACACCGTGCCCGTCGCCGGAGACGACCCCTTGTAGAGCTGGCGGCTCGTACAGCCAGGGGCGGCGTGGTCGACTAGCACGGGGTTGTCGTGGTGCTGGCCGGCACCGGCGATGAACAGCCCGTCCAGGTCGACCTCCGCTCCCTCGCCGGCGAGGACGACGTCGACCTCGTGAGGGGCGATCCGGCCGCCGGTGGCCAGCAGCCTCGAGGACAGGCGGCTCCGGTGCTCCAGGCGCCCCTCGAGCGACGAGAAGTGGAAGCTGTCTGCGCTCTCATCCTGCAGCACGTAGTGCATGACCTCGGCGCCGGTGCCGAGATCCACCTGGGTGAGGGCGTTGATGACCCGCCGGTTGCCTGGCACGCTCTTGTAGGTCTCGACCAGCGTGGCCCTGGCCCCCTGCCCCGCCACCACGATGAGGCGGGGGTGCCACCACCGTGGTTCGTCGACGGGGATGGAGACGAAGACGACCTCGATCGGGTCCTCGACGACGGCTCCCGCGGGAAGGTCGATGACCACGGCGTCGTCTGCGGCGTCGTTGAGGGCACGCAGCGCATGGGGATAGCCACCGGCACGCCTGGCCCAAGACTGCTCCAGGCGTCCGTCATCCACCTGCAGAGCGGCGGCCAGCGACTCGACGCGCACCCCGGTGGGAAGGGCGACCCCGGCTGCGGATAGTTCGGGGACGACCCGCCCGTTCACCACCACCCGGGAACCGCCCAGGTGCGGTGCGGGAAGGTCGCTCGACGAGACCGAGCCCGGGCCGTCCTCGGCCCCTCCCCCAGAGGATGCTGCCAGGGGTAGGGCGAGGACCGAGTCGAGCTTGGTGTAGCGCCAGTCCTCGTGCTTGGAGGTCGGGAAGCCGTTGACATCCACCCAGGCCGCGGCCCGCCGGCGCGCCGCTTTGAGCCACCCGGGCTCCGATGCTCGCTCGGGAACCTGCACTCCCATCCCGACACCGGTGCCAGACGGTGGCCGTCGCGCCGTCGCAGAACGCGCCATGGCCGTCATCGGGCGGTGCCCGTCGCGACGGTGCGCGGCTCGACAGCCGGGCCGTCGAGGGTGGCATAGCCGTGGGCCTCGAGCTCGACAGCGAGGTCGGCACCCCCTGAGCGTACGATCCGCCCGCCGGCGAGGACGTGCACCCGGTCGGGGACGAGGTGCTCGAGGAGGCGCTGGTGGTGGGTGGTGACCAGGGCGGAACGGTCCGGGCTCCGCAGCGTGGCTACGCCCGCGGCCACCACCCGCAGGGCGTCGATGTCGAGACCCGAGTCCGTCTCGTCCAGCACCGCCAGGCGCTGTTCGAGGATCAGCATCTGGAGGATCTCGTTGCGTTTGCGCTCCCCGCCCGAGAACCCGTCGTTGACCGCACGGTCCAACAAGGCGCGCTCCATCTCCACTAGGCGGCGTTTGGCGTCGACGAGGGCGAGAAACTCGGCGGGTCCGAGCTCCTCTTCGCCGCGGGCGCGGCGCTGGGCGTCGAGCGCCGTGCGCAAGGAGTACATGGTGGGCACGCCGGGGATCTCGACAGGATGTTGGAAGCCGAGGAACACCCCGGCCGCGGCCCGCTCCTCGGGCGCCATGGCGAGCAGGTCGACACCGTCGTAGATCACCCGCCCCCGGTCACCTGGTAGGGGTCGCGGCCGGCGAGGACGTGTGCCAGGGTGCTTTTCCCCGACCTGTTGGGTCCCATCACCGCGTGGATCTCGCCGTCGGGGACCTCCAGGCTGACCCCGTGGAGAATCTCGCTGTCGCCGATGGAGGCGTGCAGGTCGTCGATGAGCAGCATCAGCCGACGGCCCCTTCCAGGCTCACCGACAACAGCCGCTGGGCTTCGACGGCGAACTCCATCGGCAGCTCACGGAACACCTCCCGGCAGAAGCCGTTCACGATCATCGAGGTCGCCTCCTCCTCGGGGATGCCCCGCTGGCGGGCGTAGAAGAGCTGGTCGTCGGAGACCTTGGAGGTCGTCGCCTCGTGCTCGACCTGGCACGTCGGGTGCTTCACCTCCACGTAGGGGAAGGTGTGGGCCCCGCAGTCGCCTCCGATGAGCAGCGAGTCGCAGCGGGTGTGGTTGCTCGCCCCGGTCGCCTGCCGCAGCATCTTCACCAACCCCCGGTAGGTGTTCTGCCCGTGGCCGGTCGAGATGGCCTTGGACACGATGGTGCTCCGGGTGTCCTTGCCGATGTGGATCATCTTGGTGCCGGTGTCGGCCTGCTGATAGCCCGCCGAGAACGCTACGGAATAGAACTCTCCGACCGAGCCGTCGCCTTGAAGGACCACCCCGGGGTACTTCCAGGTGATCGCCGAACCCGTCTCCACCTGGGTCCACGAGATCTTCGACCGCGCCCCCGCGGCCCGGCCGCGCTTGGTGACGAAGTTGTAGACGCCGCCGTTGCCCTCGGCGTCGCCGGGGTACCAGTTCTGTACCGTCGAGTACTTGATCGTCGCGTCGTCGAGAGCCACCAGCTCCACCACCGCGGCGTGCAGCTGGTGCTCCTCGCGCATCGGAGCGGTGCAGCCCGCCAGGTAGCTCACCGACGCACCCTCTTTGGCGACGATGAGGGTACGTTCGAACTGGCCGGTTCCTGCTGCGTTGATCCGGAAGTAGGTGGACAGCTCCATCGGGCACGCCACGCCCCTCGGCACGTAGCAGAACGAGCCGTCGGTAAACACCGCCGAGTTGAGCGCGGCGAAGAAGTTGTCCCGCTAGGGGACGACCGAGCCGAGGTACGCCCGCACCAGATCGGGATGGTCCCGCACCGCCTGGGAGAACTAGCAGAAGATGACCCCGGCCTCGGCGAGCTTGGCCTGGAAGGTCGTGGCCACCGACACCGAGTCGGCCACAGCGTCGACGGCCACGCCTGAGAGGCGCTCCTGCTCGGCGAGGGAGATCCCAAGCTTGTCGAACATCGCCCGCACCTCGGGGTCCACCTCGTCCAGGCTGGACAGCGCGGCCTTCTTCTTGGGTGCGGCATAGTAGATGATGTCGTCGTAGTCGATCGGCGGGTAGGTGACGTTCTGCCATGTCGGTTCGGCCAGCGTGCGCCAGTGCCGGTAGGCGCCCAGCCGCCCGTCGAGGAGCCAGTCCGGCTCGCCTTTCTTGGCCGAGATCAACCGGATGACGTCTTCAGAGAGACCTCTCGGCGCGAAGTCGGTGTCGAGGTCGGTCGAAAAACCGTAGGCGTACTCGCGGCCGGCGAGGTCGGCCAGTTCGGCTCGGGCGGCGCTCATGCGGGCTGCCCGGCGAGCCGCGCGATCCGCACCCGCCACACGGTCGGCCCCGCCTCGAGGTAGTCCCAGCTATACCCTCCGGCGTGCTGTGCCTCGAACTGGTAGCGAAGCGGCTTGGGATCGTGGTCGTTCACCAGCACGAACCCGGTGCCCTCGGCCAAGGCGTCAAAGGTCGTGAAGATCACGTCGTGGCGCTGCCCGTGGGGGAACCGCCGCACGTCGAGCTCAGGTGCGGCACCTACCGGCGGGTCGGAGTCGTGTTGGTCGCCGGCCCCCGATGTTGCGTCGGCCGGTCGGCCGATCCGCACCCGCCACACGGTCGGCCCCGCCTCGAGCACCTCCCAGGTGAACCGACCCTCGTGCTCAGCTTCGAACTGATAGCGAAGCGGCTTGGGGTCATGGTCGTTCACCAAGACGAACGCCGTCCCCGGCCCGAGGGCGCCATAGGTGGCGAAGATCTTCTCGTGGCGCTGCGCGGGGGCAAGAGCCCGCACGTCGAGAACCGCGTCGCCACCCGCCGCCGACGGCGGCCCGGCAGACAACGACACCGGCTCGGCGGTAACCGAACGCACCAAGCGGTGCAGTGCGGCGGTGACCCGCACGGCCAGCTCCGGTCGCGCGACCCGCACAGTCGCCCAGGCCTCGGCCGCCAGCCTGCAGGCGGCGTCACCCCGCTCGGCATCCGCAAGCTGGCCGGCAGCGCCGAGCACGAGGCGGACCAAGGTGGCCTCGGCATCGGGGGTCGCTAGGTCCTCGGCCACCGAGGTCTCGTCCTGCGCTGCCTCGGTGAGCCGGTGCATCTGGACGAGCAGCCCGGACAGGTCCACTGACTCGTCGGCCGCCAGGGGTGGAAGGATCAGGTCGTTCTCCTTGACCACGTGGCTGGCGAAGAGCGCTCCGATCGCCTCGGCCTCGGCGGCCGCCGTGCTCTCGTCGTCGGCCGTCGCCAGCCGCTCGGCCAGCGAGACGAGCTTGCGGTGCTCGTCGACCATTCCGGCCACCGTCTCGGCGAGGTCAGCCTTGGCCGCAGCCGCCTGGTAGAGAGTGTGCTCTTCGGCCATGGCGTGGGGCAGGACCTCCTTCGCCAAGTAGGCCACGAGATCGGCCGCGGCCGCTCCATGGTGGTCTTGGCGCTCGACGGCCACGCGAAGAGCGTCGACACGTCGAGCGACCCCGTCGGCGAGCGCTGCGTGGTGGGCCAGCATCGCCTCCAAGGCGCCGGTGTCGGTGTCGGTCGTCGTCATGGTGCACTCCTCTTCGCTCGGATGGGCTCGCCCGGAACTGTATCTCTAGTCTATACTAGAGGAACGAGCGGACACCGCTCGGACCCTGACGGGACGAGGTAAAGAGAGAATGATGGGTAGACGTCGGCAGTGACGACGAGCGCTCCGGTGGTGGCGGTGGAGATCCTCTCGGCCTCGGTATGGATCGGCAGCCTCGTGTGCCTGGCGGTGGTCTCACAGGCCGCCCGCAAGGTGCTGGAAGGCCCCGCCCAGGTCGCCTTCTTCCGTGCCGTCGGCCGCCGCTACGCGATCGTCGGCACCGTGTCGCTGCTCGTCGCCATCGGAGACGGCCTGGCGATGACCTGGCCGCCACCCACCTGGACCGCCACGATCGAAACCGCCGTGGCGCTCGCCGGGCTCCTCGTGCTCGCCACGGCGGCGGGGATGGCACAGGCCCGGATCATGGGAACTCTGCGGCGGCGCGCCATCGCATCACCGGACGATCGCGCCGCCCGAGCTTCGCTTCGCCGGGGTCGGCGGCTGGCGACCTCCCTTCGCCTCCTGATGGCCGCCGACACCCTCGCCATCGTGGCGCTGGCCGCGGTGGCCATATCCCACTGACCACCTCTCATCAGGCCGGCCAAGAACCCCTCCCCCGCTCTCGGCCGGTCCGTCACGACCAAAGTCTCGGGGTTGCGCGGCCAGACCTCCACGGGTAGGGTCAATCTTGACCTAGTTGGTCAACTACTAGAGATATGGGAGCACACATGGCGTTGTACCTGTCCGAAATCCTGACCGGCACCACCGAGCGAGGAGCCGCCGAGGAGATCGTCGAGCGACTCGAGCCCGCCGCGACCGGGGCCGGTGGTCGGCTCTTCGAGGTGCAGGTGAGCGAGGACTTCGCCCGGATCTTCTTCGTGGCCGAAGACGTCGACCCGACCCAGCTCGCCGCCCGCATCGCTGGTCTCGGCATGGCCCGGACCGAGCCTGCGCTCGTACGCCTGGTGGGCGCGACGCTAGACCAGGTCCGGGCGCGAGCCACAGGTGCGGCCAGCCACATCGTCGAGTGGGACTTTCCCGCCGGCCTCGACATGGACACCTACCTGGCCCGCAAGAAGGAGAAGTCGCCCCTCTACGCCCAGGTTCCCGAGGTCGCCTTCCTCCGCACCTACGTGCGGGAGGACATGGGCAAGTGCCTCTGCCTCTACGACGCCCCCGACGATGCGGCTGTGGTGCGGGCCCGCGAGGTCGTGACCACCCCCATCGACCGCCTCCACCGACTCACCGAGACGTCCGGCGTCGCCGCTCCGTCCTCCCAGCCGTGACCGCCGTCCACGCGACTTTGACCGACCGGGCGCTCCCCCTCGAGCTCGAGTCCTACTTCGCCGAGCAGGCCGAGGCGGTCGATCGGGGCAGCGCGGATGTCCGCGACGGGCTACGGCACCTCGCTGATCACGGCTTGCTCGCCCATCCCGAGCTCGCCACGAACTGCGCCGTCATCGAGGGTGTCGCCCGTCACTGCCTCGCCTCGGCGTTCAGCGCCTGGGCGCACACCATGGTCGCCGAGTACCTGTCGCTGTCCAGCTCATCCGCCCTGCAAGCCGAGCTGCCACGCCTGCGCCGGGCCGAGCGGATCGGGTCGACCGCAATGGCACCAGCTATGCAACACCTAGTCGGCCTGGCCGATCTCGGCGTGCATTTCCGCCACGATCGAGGGCGCTACGTCGTCGACGGCGCGGTGCGCTGGGCGTCCAACCTCTTCGCCGAGGGCTTTCTCGTGGTGGTGGGCGCGGCAGGTCCCGACGGCGCCCGGGCCGTCCTCGCCATCGCGTCGGACGCCCCAGGCGTGCACCCCGGGAGGCCACTCGACCTCCTCGCCCTTGGCGCCACGCGGTCATCGGGCCTGCGATTCGAGGGCGTGGCGCTCGACTCCTCCTCGGTGGTGAGCACGGACTTCGAACGCTTCTTGCGGGCGGTCAAGCCCCGGTTCCTCCTCCTGCAGAGCTCGTTCTGCCTGGGGCTCGCTCGCGGGGCGCTCGAAGGCGCGAAGGTCGGCCTCGAGCGAACCTTCGCTGCCTTCAGGAGTGAGCACGACCGTCTCTGCGCAGACCTCGATGCGCTCGGCGCGCGCCACCGGCACCTCATCGAAGACCTGGGCCCGACGCCTGCGGTGGTGGCGCATCGACTCGAAGTGGCGAGGATGGCCCAGCTGGCGGTCGACGTCGAGCTGCGGGTCGCGGGCGGCGGCGGGTATCGGGCGTCGAGCTCGACGGCGCGGCGGCTCCGCGAGGCAGCGTTCTTGCCCATCCAGTCTCCGACGGAGGGGCACTTGCTCTTCGAGCTCGAGCGCGCCGCGCCGGACGAGGTGTCGGCGCCCGCCGCCGGCGGTGTCCGGTGAGCTCGCTTGTCGCAACCCCGCCAGGCGAGTCGCCGCAACAGCAAGCACCCCGGGCATTGCGCCACGGGCTCCCCTACGGCGCGGTGATGGCAACCGGCGGCGCGGCGCAACTGGCCGGAGCCTGCGGCCTCCCTGACGCCGTACGCCCGCTGCTGTGGCTGGCGGTGGCAGAGGCTGGGTGGATCGCCGCTCGGGGCCTGGTCCGCCATCGCGGCCAACTTCGCCTGCCGCTGTCTTCCTGGGTCGGCATCGGGCCGCCGGCCGAGCACACCGGGGTGCTCACCGTCCCTCTGGGCCTGGCGGTCCTGGCCACCGGCCTCAGCGTGCAGTCAGGGGCGGCCGAGGCCCTCGGTGCCGGCTTCCTGGTCCTGGCATGGCTGACCGCCGTAGTACTCGTCGCTCGCTTCGGGCTGTCCGTTGCCCGCCGCTCGCGGACCTCCGTCTCGTCGACCGCCGTCGTCAACGGAGGATGGTTCCTCGCTCCCGCCGCCCTCCTCGGCGCTGGCATCGCCGCCGGGGCGTACGCCGGACAGGTGGTCGGCACCGTGGCAGAGGTACTGCGGTGGGCAGCCCTCCTGGCGGCGGGGATCGGCGTGGCCGGTTACTGGGCAGTGGCTGCGAGCGCCGCGCTGGCGGTCTCACGCCGAGGTCTCGGCCGGGACAACCGGGTGCTGTGGTGGATCGCCTCAGGCTGTGGGGGACTGGCCGCCGCAGCCGCGGCGCGGGCGCTTTCTGCCGGCGGCAGACCGTTGCCGCCGGGCGTCGTCGCCGCCGGTCACGCCGCGGCGGTCGCCACCTGGTCGCTCGCCGCTGTCCTTGCCGGCCCAATCGTGGTCGCAAGCCTGTCGTCGCTGGCGCGAAGCCGCCGGATCGTGAGAGCCGCTCCCTGGCCGCCGACCTTCTCCACCGCAGTGTTCGCCCTCGGCGCGCTCGCGACCGGCAAGGTGCTGGAATCTCCGGCCATCACCGGTATCGGTAAGGCGGCCGCCGGTGCCACGCTCGCCCTATGGGCAGTCACCGCCGCGCTGCACGCGTCCCGGCTCCTCCCGAGTGCTCGCCTGCGGCGCCCAGTTCGGACGACCGACTTCGACGGCGCCGGGGTAGTGCCTCCTAGGGCGCAGATCTCAGAGACCCCAGCGATGGCCGCGCCACCGGGCTGAGACCTGCAAAGGCCAGGGGTTACCTCGAGATCCGACCGGACGCCTGCCCCTACCGGACCCCGCTAACTGCCAGCGGCGAGGGCCTTGCGAGCCCAGCGATGCCAGGACTCGGCGAGCTCGGCCACACCGAGGAGCTCGCCCGCACGATGGTGCTGGTCGTAGAAGATGTGGGCGACCTCGACCGCCCGGAACCCGTGCGCGGGACGTTCGACGACCTGGATCTCGTCACCGGCTTGGAGCGCCCCGTCCGCCAGGATCCGCAGGTAGACGCCGTGGCGTCGGGCCTCGGCGAAGCGCTCAGGGAACCGGTCGTCTCCCATGCGGATGCCAAGCTTGTAGCACGGGATGCGCGGCTGGGTGACTTGCAGGACCACGGTTCTCACCTGCCAGCGCTCGCCGACGACCGCCTCGGACAGGTCGAGGCCGCTGGTGGTCAGGTTCTCGCCCATGCTCCCCGGGCCGAGCTCGCGACCGAGCTGGCTGCTCCACCACTCCAGGTCCTCTGCGCCGTAGGCGTAGAGGACCTTGTCGGGTCCGCCGTGGGCCTTGCGGTCAGCTTGTGCGTCGCCAGCGAGGTTCACGCCTCGGGCCCTGACCGATCCGGCGACGGGCGTCTTCCAGATCGCCGAGCGCACCGTCCGGCCGTGCCAGATCATCTCCGCCGGACGTCCCACGTTAACCGAGAGCACCCGGGCAGGGCGAGCGTCGGCGGTACCCTCGTCGCCGCCAGGCGTCTCGCGACCCTGGAACGCACGCCTCGGTGCCGCTCCTGGCGTCGGGCCGACCGGCATCCCCCGTCTTGGAGTGCCGCCGGCGGGGTTGGCCGTCACTTGTGCCCACCTGGAGGCTGGTAGCTGCCGACCGGGGACCGCAGGCCCACCGCGAAACGGTTCCAGCCGTTGATGGCGACCACGGCCAGGGTGAGCGCTACCACTTCCTCTTCGTCGAAATGGCCCCGCACCTGGTCGTAGAGGTCGTCAGGAACGTCGGAGCCCGGGAGCAGGGTGAGCGCCTCGCACCAGGCGAACGCCGCCCGCTCTCGCTCCGAGTAGCACGGTGCTTCTCTCCAGACGACGGCGAGATGCAGCCGCTGCGGGTCGACGCCGAGCGCGGCGGCGTCCTTGGTGTGCATGTCGACGCAGTAGCCGCAGCTATTCAGTTGCGAGGCGCGGAGCTTCACCAGCTCGAGCAACTCCGGCTCGAGGGTGCTGGTCCCAACTGCCTTCTCCAATCCCGCCATGGCGCCGACGGCGGCGGGGAACACGCTGCGGTAATCGATGCGCATCTTGCCTCCTTGCTGCCGCTCGAGAAGGCACCGTGCCGCCGCCCTGCACGACCGCCTCCAGGGCGGTCGCTGGTCCGGGGAAGCCAACCAGGGCACGTCACCCTGCTCCGGCGCCGGGTCCGTCTCATTTCGCGACCGTTCTTCTCGTGATCCCTAGAATATCTGGTGATGGGAACCAGCGGCGACGGCACGGCCGGCATGCAGCCCGGGCAGGACGGATCCGCCGCACCGCTGCTCCTGACTGTCGGGCACGGCACTCTTGGAATCGACGAGCTGGCCGAGCTGCTCGGCTCGGCGGGCGTCCAGCTGGTCGTCGACATTCGCAGCGCTCCGGGCAGTCGGCGTCACCCCCATTTCGGCCGGGAACAGATGGAGCGGTGGCTACCCGAGGCAGGGATCGACTATCGCTGGGAGAAGGACCTGGGCGGGCGCCGGCGGCCCGTGGCCGGATCGGCGAACACCGTGCTGCGCCACCCGGCGTTCCGGGGCTACGCCGACTACATGGCGACCGAGGCGTTCGCAGCCGGGCTAGCCCGGCTGCTCGCTGACGCCGCGGTGCGGTCGACGGCGGCAATGTGCGCGGAGACGCTGTGGTGGCGCTGCCATCGCCGCCTTGTAGCCGACGCCGCCGTCCTGGGCGAGGGTGCTGCCGTGTATCACCTGGGCCACGACGGCCGTCTGACCGCGCACCGGCTGACAGAAGGAGCCCGGAGGCTGGAGTGGGAAGGGACGACCAGGTTGGTGTACGACGACGCCGCTGCGGAGGCATGCCCCGGAGTGGCGGGAGATCGAACCGGAGAGGAAGAGAAATCGGCATGGAGGAGGTAGTGTTCTTCGGCATCAGTCACCTGGACCTGTCGGTCTCCGATGTCGAGGCGAGCGCTGCGTGGTACGAGAAGGTGCCCGGGTGCGGCGCCTGCGGCGGGTGGACGACCTCGAGCAGGGGGGTCGTCCGGAGCTCGGCGAGAAGGTGTGCCCGCATGGCGACCAGACCCGCGTCGGCGCGCGAGAGCCGGCCCGGGGCCGGTTGGACCCTACAAGGGGTACCGGGGAGCCGGGCTGGGGGGGAGGCCGCACTGACCCGGCCGGCCCGGCGGCCTGGCAGACTGCACCGGGCGCCGCGCACTCCGGCGATGGCGGCCGCACCCGGATAGGAGAGCTGATGGCCAACTTCACGAGGGGCTTCTCGGGGCGCCGCACCGCCCGAGACCCGAGACTCCCGCCGGGCCAGTACGACGCCGGTGCCGACTGGCCCGTGCTCAACGCCGAGGCGACTCCCCGGCTCGACACGGCGACATGGACCTTCCGTGTGGAAGGGTTGGTTCGCACGCCGACGACCTGGAATTGGGATGAGATCCACGCACTCCCGGCCTCGGCCTACGAGGGCGACATCCACTGCGTCACCACCTGGTCGAAGTTCGACATGACGTTCTCGGGCGTATCGGTCGACACGCTCCTCGAAGCCGCCAGCCCGCTAGACCAGGCGAGCCACGTGCTCGCCTTCTCGCACACGGGCTACACCACGAACCTCCGACTCGCCGACGTGACGGGGAGCAAGGCCTGGGTCGCATTCGAGGTAAGCGGCCGGCCGCTGCCGCGTGAGCACGGCGGACCCGCCCGGCTGCTCGTGCCCCACCTGTACTTCTGGAAGAGCGCCAAGTGGGTGGCCGGGCTGCGGCTGCTCGACCACGACGAGCAGGGCTTCTGGGAGCGCAACGGCTACCACGACCGCGGCGACCCCTGGCTCGAGCAGCGCTACCAGAGCGACTGACCAGCCGGTGCAGGACCCGCCCGCGTCGCTCGGGCCGCTGCCGGCCATCCCCGTGGGACCGGTCGGGCCGTGGCAGCTCTCGAGGGTGGTCGCCGTCACCGACGAGACGCCGACGGCGAAGACCTTCCGGCTCCGGCTCCAGCAACCGGGCCGGTTCGTGCCGGGGCAACACTTCGTCGTGCGGCTAACGGCCCCCGACGGCTACCGGACCCAGCGCTCCTACTCGGTCGCCTCGGCCCCCGATGACCTCCCCGAGATCGAGCTCACCGTGGAGCGGCTCGCCGACGGCGAGGTCTCCGGCTTCCTGCACGAGGGCGTCGTTGTCGGCGACGAGCTCGAGGTGCGAGGTCCGATCGGCGGCTTCTTCGTCTGGGACGGGAGGCCAGCCCTCCTCGTCGGCGGCGGCTCGGGCGTTGTGCCGCTCATGTCGATACTACGCCACGCCCGCAGGACCGGCCGGGAGCACCTGCTCCGCCTCCTCGTCTCTGCCCGCTCCCCCGACCACCTGTACTACGCCGGCGAGATCGAGGGGCCCGAGACGACCGTGGTCTACACCCGAACGGTCCGGGCAGGCGGCCGTGCCCGCGGACCGGATACGCGTCGAACGCTTCGGCCCCACCCACTGAACGGGCCTGCGCTTAGGGGAATCCACCTCACCAAAGGCGTGTGCTCACAACCAAAGGCGTGTGCTCACGACCAAAGGCGTGTGCTCACACTCCGCCCGCACCACCTTTCGCGCCGGCCTCGCCGATGCAGCACAGGTAGTAGATCCAGGCGATCAAGCCATCCGTGCCCACCTCCCACTGCTCTCTCGCGCTCCCGTTGCAGGACGCCCAGTCGAGCGGTGAGTCGTACGTCGTGCCCTCCAGGTGGAGGCAGAGCCTTCGGTGTCGCGGCCGAGCAGGGCGTGCCAAGGTCATGGGCGTGCCTGTCTGCGCCGAAGCGTCGGCGAGTCACTTGTCCGAGGCGCAATTGTGGCACCCGATGGCGTGGCAAGCCCGAATCGCTGGTTTGTCTTCGCATGGAACAGCTGTTCGGTATTGACGGCAGGCCCGGCGTCGGTCTCTCGATGAAGGGCGTCAGCGGCGGCGCCCCGCTCGGCATGCCGATCGTCCTCGCAGCTGATTAGGTCGAACTCGTCGCCCTTCTCGCCGACCCGGAGGTCGATGTGACCGTGCCGAAGAGCAGCGCCAAGGTCTCGATCATCGAGGACGCGCCGGTCGAGCCTTGTGCTGCCGGGCGTGCCTCACGTCTCGCTCCCGACCGCGTTGCCACCCTGCGAGAGCCTGCCCGACGAGCCTTGCCGGCCATAGCACCGCATCGTGAACCGGCAGCTGCGTCGGCCTGCCGCGGCGGAGTGGGCCGGCCGAGCCCTGCCATTTTGAGCGCGAGGGCGATGCGTTCCTTCCTGGTAGGCCTGTCGGTCGTGCTGTGGGCCTTAGGCACCTGGTGGATCCCACAGCTGGTGTGTCGCTCCTCGGCATCTGGCGCTACCTGCTGCCGCCGCTCACCCCACAGTGCCACGCCGGCCACCCCGGTCACCGAATCCTCCGACGCCTCCACCACCGGCTGAGCCACCCGCCGCCACCCCACGCCAGCCGCGATGTCATCCATCTCGAACAGTGCGGGTGTAGCCTTCACCATCTGGGTGCCCCTCGCCTCGGGATCGTTGCGGACTTCGACAAACGCATTCTCCCGGGCAGGAGCACCCATTTCGCGGATTCCCGTAGCCCTACAAAGACCTCACCGACCACCCGGCTGAAAAATCAGAGTGCCGTCAACGTCCCCGACCACGAGACCCGACCTCGACGCCGAGGACCGACTCCGCGCGACCCATGTAGGGTGCGAAAACCTGCGACAGGCGAGCCGCCCACTTGTCGGGGAGGTTGACTACCTCGAGGTTCGTGTCGACGAACTCGCTGACCCGCCTGAATGATATGAGTGGTGCAAGCCTCGAAGGGTTGGATCGCTGCTGATCAGTCGAGGTGGCTGGTCCTCCCCGGCCGGCCAGCGCTCAGCCGCCCCGGGTGTGCATCTCCAGGTGCGGGTCGTCGCGCAGGTCGGTGACGCTGAGCAGCGCCCCGCGGGCACGCTTCCTCAGCCGATCGACCGCCCCCTGATCCCGCCGGACCATCCAGGTCTGGCCGATCAGCTCCGCCAAGTCGTCACCGGAGGCACCGTCGCGCAACACCCGGCGTAGGTCCGTACCGCTCGGGGCGTACAGGCAGCGGTACCACATCCCGTCCGCGGTGATCCGGCTGCGGTTGCAGGAGGCGCAGAACGGCTGGGTGGTGGAAGCCACGATGCCGAAGACGGTGCCATCGGCCAGCCGGAAGCGCCGGGCCGGGGCGGATGCCGGGGTGTCCACCGGCCGCACCTCGCCGTAGTGGGCACCGAGGAGCTCCAGTATGCCCGCAGCGCTGCACACCTGCCGGGGATCCCAACGGGTGGCACCGCCGACATCCATGTATTCGATGAACCGGACCTCGGCGGGGACGGTCTTGGCGAACTCGATCAGATCCACCAGTTCGTCGTCGTTGACGCCGCGCATGACCACCGTGTCGATCTTGGTACCGGTGAAACCGGCTTCGGTCGCGGCGGCCAGGGCACCGAGGACGGCGCCATGCGAGCGCCGGCGGGAGAGCCGCTCGAACCTGTCAGCCCGGAGAGTGTCGAGGCTGATCGTGACCCGGCCCAGACCGGCGGCGCGCAGCTCCGCCGCGTGGCGGGCGAACAGCACACCGTTGGTGGTCATGGCCAGGTCGGACACGGCGGCCTTGGTTGACAACATTTCCACCAGGTCGGTGAGACCGGTGCGCATCAGCGGTTCACCCCCGGTCAACCTGACCTTCTCGACACCGACCGCGCAGAAGGCGTCGATCAGCCGGCTCAGCTCCTCGAAGGTGAGGATCTGCTCCCCGGGGAGCCAGCGGTAGTGGTCCTCGGGCATGCAATAGGCGCAGCGCAGGTTGCAGCGGTCCGTGACCGAGAGGCGCAAGTCACGCAGCGGCCGGCCCCGCCGGTCGAGCGGGGCGCGGGACGGCGGGTCACGTGGCGTCACTTCTTGGCCGGCTCGTAGTACGGGTTGGTGCCCGAGGCGTGGTCGGTCACATCGACAATGCGCTCGATCTCCGGCACCGACTGCGTGATGGCGACCTCGATGCCCTGGCTCAGGGTCACGCTCGCCATACCGCACCCGGCACAGCCGCCGCTGAGCCGCAGATAGGCGACGCCCTCCTCGACCGCCACTAGATCCGCCCGGCCGCCGTGGGCGGCGATGGACGGGTTGACCTGGATCTCGAGCACCTGGGTCACCCGCTCGGTCACGTCCCCGGTGAGGTCCGGGAGCGGACCGTCGATGGCCGGGCTCGCCTGGCGGGAAGGGGGGCGGTTGGGGTTGCGGATGGTGAGCCCGTCGTCGGACCCGTCGCCCATGACGTCGAGGACGGAGCCGAACAGCTTGTCCACGCTGGACGCCGGCACCACGACGGTGAGGTAGCCCTGCGTGGTCGACCAGTCGTCGGGATCCACCTCGCCCACCTGCTGGAAGTAGACGTCGTAGGCGTAGTCACCCGACCGGAAGCCCCGCACCTCGACCGACAGCGCCAGAGACCCGGCGTCGGGCTCGGCGTCTCGAAGGGCCAGCACTTTCGCCAGCGCGGCGTCCGTCAAGGCGAGGGGGCGTACCTGCTCCTGTTCATCAGCCACAGTACGTGCCCCGCTTTCCTCTGATGTGCGCCACGATAGCGGCATGCCGCGTGTTCTACTACTCGTGCCCACCGGCACCTACCGGGCCGAAGTCTTCCTGTCCGCCGCCGCCCGCCTCGGCATCGACGTCGTGGTCGGCTCCGAACGGCGCCAGGCCATGGCCGACGCCATCGGCGACGGAACCATTGTGGTCCCGCTGGACCACGTCGAGGTCGCCGTCGAGCGAATCGCCGAGCTCGACGAGCGGGCTCCCCTCGACGCGGTCGTGTCCGTCGACGACCAGGGGTTGGCTGTCGCCGCCGCTGCCACCGCCCGCTTGAGCCTCCCATACAACCGGCCGGAGGTGGTGGCCCCCTGTGTGTCAGGGTTGTTTGAGACCAGTTCGTTGTTTATTTAGAACGCAGGGCTCGACCGGCGAAAGCCTCGGGCCAGCCGATGCCCTGCGCGACGTCGAAGACCCGAGTGAGCACCGTGTCGGTTTCGTCCGCGGCGAGCACCTTGTCCCGAGCGCCTGGCGTGGTGGCCGCCTCCGGGCAGGCGAGCAGGCAGGTGCCCACCCAGGCACCGGCCGCCCCCGCGGCGAGGACGGCTGCGAGCCCCCGTGCGGTCGCGATCCCGCCGGCGGCCACGACCGGTATATCGACCGCGTCGAGGACGAGTTGGAGGAGCGGCAGCGTCCCCACGCTGCCGGTGTGCCCGCCAGCGTCGGTCCCCTGGGCGACAACGATGTCGACGCCCGCATCTACGGCAGCGACCGCCCCCGCGGTGGCCTGGACCTGGGATGCCACCACGATGCCAGCGTCGTGCAGTGCGCTCACGTAGGGACCTGGCGACCCGAAAGAGACCGACACGAGCGTCGGCCTCGCCGCCAGACCTGTTCGAGCGGCTCGGGACGGTCTTCGAGGGCCCACGCCATGAGGCCGATCCCGAAGGGAAGGCGACCACCGGCACTCGCGACGGGTGCCTCCCGGGCGATCAGTTCTGCTCGGTCGGTGCTCCCGACGCCGATCATGCCAAGCCCGCCGCCCTCGGTGACCGCTCGTGCCAGTGCGCCGTGGGCGACTCCTGCCATCGGCGCGCCGATGATCGGCAAGGTCACACCGAGGCGGTCAGTTAGTGACGTGTGCAATCTCATCCCTCCAGCCTGCCGGCTCATCCGGGCACCGGCCCGAGCGCGAGGCACAGACCCGCCAGCCGCTCGGATCGATCGGTGCGAGTCCCCGAGATCAGGACCGGACGCCCGCCAACGCGCCTTCGCGTCGGACGGTGAGGCGGCAGCCGGCTCGGCGCGGGTCCTTTGCCACCAGGCCTTCGACGTCGAGGTCGCCGAGACCCTCGGCCAATCCTTCGGCGACGCCCAGGTGCAGCTGGCACACCGTGTCGGGATCCGATCCCGCCACATCGGCGAACGGGCAACGTCCCAGCACGAACTCGACCTTTCTGCCCCGCTCCACCCGCGTCGGGCGGAACCCCCGCCGTTCGATCTCGGCCTCCAGGACATCGGCAGGCTCCCCGCTACCAGCCAGCTCCGCCCCCCGGCGGTGTCCCTCCTGGCGCCCAACCTGGCGCGGCTCGAGGTGCCGGCGCACGGCTTCGGAGAGCAGGCCCGCCAGCCAGGCGTACGCGCCGGGGGTACCCCAGCGCCCAGCCGCCTCAGGCGCCAGCCGGTAGAGCAGGCGCGGACGCCCAGGCCGGGAGCGTTCCTCGACCTCCTCGGTGACGAGGCGGGCGTCCTTCAACACCGCAAGATGCTGACGCACCGCGTTGTGGTTCAGCCGGACAAAGTCGGTCAGCTCCGCCACCCCGACCGGTCCGGGAGCCTCGGCGACGTAGCGGAACAGGCGGTGACGGGTAGGGTCGCCGAGCGCCCGAGCCTCTTGCTGCACCTCCTCTTCGACCATTCTCATACCTTCCCGGTGTCGATTTTCTAGTTTACACCAGAACAACGAATCGCCCTCGTCAGCGGGGACCCACCGCTCGGTGTCGCACCGACGCGCCGCCGCCATCGCAGCCGGTTTGTCCGGTTCACTGGCGGCCACCGACCCTCGGCGATCGCCTTCAGCCATGGCGCTGCTCGCGCGACTTGCGATGCCACCTGGAGCTCGGAGCCCACTGGACCCACGTCGTCTTCGACTCGTACTGCTTCACCTCGGCGAGGACCGTCGGGCCACTCTCCCCCGCACACGAGAAACCCAGCTTGTACCAGCAGCAGCCGAAACACGGCTCGATACGGCCCAGATAGAAGTCCTGGCAGGCGGCCCGTACGGCCAGCCGTCGCAGTGCGGTGGTGCCGTGTCGCACCTCGAGCCGGAGACGCGTGCCGTCGGCGAACTCGATGAGCTGGTCTCCGAGCTCTCCCGGGGTGACCGAGGCGATCCGGACTCGACGGCTGGCCAGGGCCGACAGGCCCGCGGTCGTCCGACGCTTGCGCTCTGCACGGCTCGTGCGGAGCGCCGCCCGAAGCTGGCGGCGCAGGTCGCGGCGGTCCGAGCGCAGCGGTACCGCTTCGGAAAAGCGGACCCTCGATGACGAGCGCCGCCACCGGTGACCTCGGAGGAGGGACCAGCGGGCCACGATCCTACATCCCTGCGACCTTGGCGCCGATCGCCTCGACGAGCGCCGCCCAGTCGGCGCTGAACGCCATGGAGCCTTGACGCTGCAGGGACTCGGCGAGCGTGTCGACGTCCACCCCGGCGGCCGCCACTGCGGCGACCTGTGCCTCCGCCCCGGCGTAGTCGGCTTCGAGGAGCGCGTCGAAGCTGCCGTGGTCCGCGAAGGCGAGCAGCGTCTTCTCCGGCACGGTGTCGACGGTGTCTGGCGCGACCAGCTTGGCGACGTAGTGGTCGTCGCGCAGGCCGGGGTCCTTGGCGGAGGTGGAGGCCCACAGCAGGCGCTGGGGGCGGGCCCCGGCTGCCGCCAGGGCTGCCCAGCGTTCCCCAGAGAGCAGGTTGCGGTAGGAGGCGTAGGCCTTCTTGGCCATGGCGAGGCCGAGCGTGGCGTGCAGGTGGGCGGGCAGCAGCGGGTCGGCAGCCTTGTCCCAGCGAGACACGAACACCGAAACCACCGAGGCCACGTCGAGGTCCTGCCCGGCGGCGAGGCGGCGTTCCAGCGCCCGCAGGTACGCCTCGGCGGTCTGGAGGTACTGGGCGTCGGAGAACAGCAGCGTCACGTTCACCCCGATTCCGGCAGCCACGGTCTCTTCCATCGCCGTCAGCCCTTCGGGGGTGCCGGGGATCTTGACGAGCAGGTTCGGGAAACCGGCCTCGTCATGCAGGCGTCGGGCGAGCGCGGCGGTCGCCGGCGCGTCGTAGGCGAGGTCGGGCGGGACCTCGACCGAGACGTACCCGTCGACACCGGAGGACTCCTCCCAGGCACGGCGGAGCAGGGAGGCTGCTGCGCCGAGATCCTCGAACGCCAGGGCGTAGACGAGGTCCTGGGCGTCGGTGACCCCCTCGCCGAGCTGGCGCCGCAGCGACTCGTCGTAGTCGTGGCTTGCCGCCATTGCGTGGCCCAAGATGGTGGGGTTGGAGGTGAGGCCGGTCACCGCCAGCTCGTTGACATAGCGGGCCAGGGTGCCCGAGGTGACCATGACCCGGTTGATGCTGTCGAGCCAGATGCTCTGGCCCGCAGTATGCAGCCGTTCGGTCGCGTTGGTCACGCCAGGTTCCCCCTTCGCTCTGGTCGGCCCACTCACGTGAGCTCACCAGCGGTCACGACAGCCCACGCTTCCTCGATCGGTCAAGCCGAGGCCCAACGCTCTTCGTCGAGGGCCTGCTTGATCTCGGGTAGGCCGTGCTCATGCAGCAAGGGCAAGACTCGTGCCAACGACCCATGCCCTCGTCGATCACAACCGGGTGCTCGTGACCGGACTGGCCGGATCCGGTTCTCTCGTCTTCTGCCATGCGACCTCCTTCGCGCTCCGGCCGCGCCACTAGCCCCGAACCCCTACTCGCGCCCTCAGTTTAGCCTCTCACCACTAGAAAAACGAAGAAGCTCTTCCATCCCGGTCGACGCATCGTCCGCTTGTCACGCGGTGAGCGGGTTCACTGCTTCGGCGTTGACGTCGAGATCGGCCACCGCCGCGGCGGCCGTCGACGGGTCGAGCACCCCCGAGCGGGCCAGGGCGCCGAGGACGGCGAGGACGACGTGGGCGGCGTCGACCTCGAAGTGCCGGCGCAGCGCCTCCCGGGTGTCGGAGAGGCCGAAGCCGTCGGTTCCGAGCACCACATAGGGGGCGCGCACCCAGCGAGCCACCTGGTCGGGGACGAGGCTCGTGAAGTCGCTGGCGGCCACGACAGGTGAGGCTCCCGCGAGCGCCTTCGTCACATAGGGGGTGCGCGCCGGCTCGTCAGGGTGGAGCCGGTTCCAGCGCTCAGCCGACAGGGCGTCCTCGCGCAGCGCCTTGTAGCTCGTCGCGCTCCAGACCTCCGCCGCCACGCCGTAGCGCTCGGCGAGGAGCCGCTGGGCGTCGAGCGCTGTCAAGACCGCCGGCCCGCTGCCGAGAATGCGGGCAGTCGGCCCGCCCGTCTCCGGGGCGACTGCGCAGCGGTAGAGGCCGGCCACGATGCCCTCCTCGGCGCCATCGGGCATAGCCGGCATCGGGTAGCTCTCGTTGTAGAGGGTGAGGTAGTAGAAGACGTCCTCTGGGTCGGGGCCATACATTGCGGCCATCCCGGCCCGCACGATCACGGCGACCTCGTAGGCAAACGCCGGGTCGTAGGCCCGGCACGACGGGTGCGCCGACGCATACAGCAGGCTCTGGCCGTCGCAGTGCTGAAGCCCCTCGCCCTGCAAGGTCGTCCTCCCCGCAGTTGCGGCCAGCACGAACCCCCGGCCCCGGGCGTCCCCGAACGCCCACAGCAGATCGGCGGCCCGGTGGAAGCCGAACATCGAGTAGTGCACGAAGAACGGCACCGTCGCCTCGCCGAGCATGGCATACGAGGTGCCCGCCGCAAGCGTCGAGGCCATGGCGCCTGCCTCGGTGATCCCCTCTTCCAGGATCTGGCCGTCGGCGGCTTCGTGGTAGGAGAGCAGCAGGCCGGAGTCGACCGGCTCGTAGCGTTGACCGCCGGACTGATAGATGCCGACCTCACGGAACAGGCCGTCGATCCCGAAGGTCCTCGCCTCGTCGGGAACGATCGGCACCACCCGCTGCCCGACATTCGGGTCACGAAGAAGCGCCCGCAGCAGCCGGGTGAACGCCCCGGTGGTCGATGCCGCCACCTTCGGGCCCGTTCCGGCCAACAGCTCTCCGTAGACCTTGTCCTCGGGCGCGGTGAGCGTCCCCTTGGTCGACCGGCGAGCCGGAAGCGGCCCGCCAAGCGCCCGGCGGCGCTCGGCGAGGTAGTGGTACTCCTCGGAGTCCAGTCCAGGATGCGCATAGGGAGGAAGGTCCTCGGCGAGCGCCCGATCGGAGATCGGCAGCTCCAGGCGATCCCGGAAGGTCTTGAGCTCTGCCTCGTTCATCTTCTTGACCTGGTGGGTGGCGTTGCGAGCCTCGACGTCAGGGCCGAGAGCCCAACCCTTCACGGTCTTCGCCAGCACGACGGTGGGCCCGGCCGCATGCTCGACCGCAGCACGGTAGGCGGCGTAGACCTTCACCGGGTCGTGGCCACCACGGCGTAACAGCCGCAGATCGTCGTCAGAGAGGTGGGTGACGAGAGCCGCCAGGCGTGGGTCAGGTCCGAAGAAGTGCTCGCGGACATAGGCCCCGCTCTCCACCCGGAGCTTCTGGTACTCGCCGTCCAAGGTGGCGTTCATCTTGTCGAGAAGCACTCCGTCGACGTCGGCGGCGAGGAGCGGGTCCCACTCGCGGGCCCAGACGACCTTCACGACGTTCCAGCCGGCCCCGGCGAAGAGGCCCTCCATTTCCTGGATGACCTTGCCGTTGCCGCGGACCGGCCCATCGAGACGCTGAAGGTTGCAGTTGACCACGAACACCAGGTTCGAGAGCTTCTCCCTGCCCGCCACGGCCACAGCCGCCAGCGACTCGGGCTCGTCCATCTCGCCGTCCCCGACGAAGCACCATACTCTCGACCCCGAGACGTCCACGATCCCTCGATCGGTGAGGTAGCGATTGAAGCGAGCCTGGTAAGCTGCCATCAGCGGCCCGAGCCCCATCGACACCGTCGGGAACTGCCAGAAGTCGCTCCGGCGGGGATGCGGGTAGCTCGGCAGCCCGCCGCCCACCTCCCGGCGAAACCCGTCGAGCTCCGTCTCGCTGAGACGCCCCTCGAGGTAGGCGCGGGCGTAGATTCCCGGTGCCGCGTGGCCCTGGAAGTAGACTTGGTCGCCAATGCCAGCGTCGCCTCCCCGGAAGAAGTGGTTGAAGCCGACCTCGTAGAGAGTCGCGGCCGACGCATACGTGGCGAGGTGTCCGCCGATCCCGTCCGCGCGCCGGTTCGCCCGCGCCACCATCACGGCCGCGTTCCAGCGAACGTAATGCCGAATGCGGGTTTCGATCACCTCGTCGCCTGGAAACCCAGGCTGCGCTTCGGTGGACAACGTGTTCACGTAGTCGGTGACCGGTGTCCCCGGAACGGTAAGGCCGACAACCCGGGCCCGCCTCCATGCTGCGCCGAGCACACGGGAGGCCGCCAGTGGCCCATGGGCCGCCACCAAGGCATCCACCGAGTCGCTCCACTCGGCCACCTCTTCGGCATCGACATGCACACGCAATGCCGGCGGGACTTGAAATGCCATGGCAGTCACCTCCAGGCGTCCCGTACTGGCGACAGGGGCCCAGTCCGAGTTTATCTGTTCGTAACTAGTACAACAGACCCCTAAAGCCTGCCGTTAGGGGCCACAGATGCATTCTTCGGACACTCTCACGCTGCAGCTCTGACCCCGCTCGGGCTGCCCTCAACAAGGGGGCCAATGCGCGGAGCGCTGAGATGAGACGATGACGTTGATGCTCATCGCCGCTCCTCTCCCTGGTCGTTGCGAACGCGAAGGTTCCCGAGTCGTCACCGGGATCTGGAGCAACGATGTCGCCGGCGGGCCGCGAAGGCTCAGCCCGCAGTACCGTTCACTGGCTCAGCACTACCTTCGCTGCCCCGCAACCCAAACCAATGAAGCGACCCGGTTCTCTGCCTCAGGGGCAGCAGCCCCAGCTGTTCAGCTGTTCAGCGACGATGAGCGGGCCGCCTTCGCCGTCACGGGAAGGCCCGGTGAAGCACGGTGTAGGGTAATCCGTTGCAAGCCCGCGACGCTCCAGGCCCCGGCGCCCAGGCTCGCCATCATTTCTTCGGCAAGGGGCGCCCTGTGGACGAAAAACGGCTCGCGGCGGTGTTGGTGGTGGACTTTGCCCGCACGCTGACGAGCGATTTCTCGATCCAGACGATCCTCGATCACCTCGTTGACCACGTCGTCGAGGTCATTCCGGTGGACGGCGCTGGCGTGTTGCTCATGGATAGCGACACCGAGCATCACATCGTGGCGGCCTCCGACGATGTGATTCTCGGGGTCGAGGCGCTGCAGATGGACCTGCACGAGGGGCCTTGCCTTCAGGCCTACCGCACCGGCAACCGGCGTGGAGGTGCGCGACCTCGCTCAGGACGAGACGTTACTCCACTTCTCGCCGGCAGCCGCGCGGGCTGGACTTGGTGCGGTCTACAGCTTTCCGCTGCGACTGGACGATCGACAGCTCGGGGCATTCGAGCTGTATGCCAAGTCCCTCTCGATCTATCCGACGCCGACCTGGTGGGGGCCCAAATCCTCGCGGTGTGGCCGCCGCCTACCTGTTCAACGTCCGGGCACGTGAAGACGCTGGTGCGCTCGCTCGAACCAGCGCCGAACTGGCTGCCACCTTACAGGAGAGTCTCCTGCCGCCCGAACTTCCCCAGGTACCAGGCCTGAGCATCGCGGCGCGGTGGCTGCCCGGGCAAGGCGGCACCCGGGTGAGCGGCGACTTCTACGATGTGTTCCCCCTGCCAGGCGGGAGATGGGGCAGCATCATCGGCGATGTTGTAGGTCACGGAGCCCGCCGCGACACTCACCGCGCTGGCCCGATACACGATCCGGACACTGGCCGTCCTACAGGCATCCCCGCAACGTGTGCTGCGCGGGCTGAACGAAACCTTGCTCAACCGTGGCGAGCCAGAACAGTTCCTGTCGGCTGTCTACCTGACCACGAAAGCGACCCCACAGGGACTCGAGGTCCGCTTCGCCCGGGGCGGGCACCCTCCGCCGCTGTTACGGCGCACCGATGGGACGGTGGAAGCCGTCGAAGCGCCCGGAGCCCTGCTCGGCTGCTTCGCCGACCCCGGGCTCAAAGACATCCGGCTCCGGCTCGTCCCTGGCGACCTGCTCCTGCTCTACAGCGACGGCGTCACCGAGGCGCGCGACGGCCACACCGAGTTCAGCGAAGCCCGGCTGCGCGCGCTGCTCGCCGCTACCACCCCGGACGCCCACGTTGTCGTCGACGTGATCATCCAAGCCGTGCTGACCCACTGCGGAGGCCCAACTGGCCGATGACGTCACCGCCCTTGCCCTCGTGGCCGCTCCGGGGCGACCGGCGTCAACCACCATTGCGGCGTCCGTCAGATCAGCTCTGCGAGAGGGAACGACCGGTGCGACCGCGGCGGCAGGCAGTAGTTCTGACGATGGGTGGTGACGAGGAAGTCGGTGATGCCCACGTTCTCGTCCGGAAGCTTGTGTGCTTCGGCAAGATCGGGGCTGTCCATCTCCAAGCGCATCAGCTCGAAGTGCTGGGCCGAGGGGCCCATGCCGATGAAATGCACCCCGGCTCGCGGCTGGGGGCTGACGGGCCCATCGCTCCAGAACTCGAAGGGGTTCTCGACCGTGTCGAAGTCCTGGCGCAGGAAGAACGTGGTCCCCTTGGGGATCACCTGGCCATACGCGGTGGTTGTCTCCGCCTCGACCCGGGACAGGAACTGCATCTGCTCGTTGTGGCCCACCAGACCGAAGCGCTCGACGTCGGCGTCGCGTTCGGCCCGGAAGGTGGACGTCGCCGGGCACTGGTCTGGGGACAGAACCTCCTCGCCCTCGCTGCGGCGAGGGGTGAACATCCGCTGCAGGCGGGCCGGATGCGCCAAGGAGTACCAGCGGTCGAGCTCAATGGCGATGTGCGAGACGTGCATGTTAGCCCCGCCGGCCATGTAGTCGCCGGGCTTGCAGTCCGTCCAGCCCGGCACCGTCTCGTAGCTGGCCAGGTTCCCGGAAGCCAGGCCATGCACATGACTGGAAGTGAAACCCATGAACAGCATCGCACCCGCGGGAATTTTGTCCGCACCCGGTATGCCGAGCGCCCTGCCGACCCGGGCCGGCATGCCCCGGCCGGCGAACCCCCGCCTGATCGAGGTGACAGTGAAAAGGTCACCGATAAACACGTTCTCGGTCGGTACTCCGTTGAGCACCGACTCCCCCGGGGAGAACAAGGCCCGGATGGCCTCGTCGACGTGATGGCGGAAATCGCTCTTAAAATGGAAGCACACCTCGTTGTGCTCGATGATCAGGTCGTCAGGGTCGCGGGGGAAGCGGATCGACTCGATCAGGATCGCCTGTCCCTCGCTGCCTTTGCGGATCGAGCGGGGCAGGTGCTCATCGACCACGGAACGAGGTAGGTAACGCGAGAAATAAGGCGTGCCCCAAGCGACTTGAGGCAGCAGGCCGGCTGGGGAGAGGGGGTAGAGCCGCTCGATCTCCGAAAGCGCGACATCAAGTCGGCTGCGGGCGTCCCCCAGTGCAGCCGGGTCACCGGCTGGGACGTTTATCCTAGCCGTGACCATGGCGTGCCACAGCGGCACCACCGCAACCGACACCTCCGAGTGATCGCCTCCCGCGGAGCAGGGCACCTGGTGCACCTCCTCGGTCACACCCGGTAGTTCGTACTGGGTCAGAGGAGCCTCGTTCGTGTAACGGGCGGCGTAATCCACAACACCGGCCCAGTCGAACGGCTCCGGGGAATGCTGGACAGGGTTCATACGCCCATACCTTCTTTCTGTCAGTGTTCGGGTTGCGGGGCGGACGACCGGACATGAATCCGACCCCCGTCGACGCGGACAACCGCCAAGTCCCAGCAGAGCTGACGACATGCGAGCGAGGGCGGAGGGCGTGAGCCTGGTGGGCAGCCACATCGTCAATAATCGTGCGCTAAGGGGTCTGTAACTCGCTCCTATGCTCCGGGGCCAGTCGCTACGTGAAAGCCCCCGCTCTCGCTCTTCGGCACAACCGCTACTCGAGCAACGACGCAGCCGTTGTCATGTCAGCTATCGCAGACACGGTCACAGCCTTGGCGGTGTCCGGTCCCGCAGCTTGTCCAAGATGGCTGCCTCCGGTCGGACAAGGCGGGCCAGCATCCCTCGGTGCGGCACATAGGGATGGGGTCGGCTCGTGGCGTGATGGCGGGCGGCGGCGACGCGATCGCCTAGATGCTCCAGTTCCTGGCCGGCCAGAGCGGCCCGCAGCCCCGGGAAGGTGACGGTATCCTGCCGGGCGATGAGCTCGCCGACCGCCCGGCGAAGCCCCTCGACCAGCTGTGGCAGGTCCGGTGAGCTGATCGAGCGACGGTCGATCAGGGCCAGGAGGCTATCGATATGCCGGTACAGCCGCCGGGACGACCTCCACTGTCGGTGACCGTGGTCCAGGCGGGATCGGATCACCGGGGCCAGGATCGACGCCTCGACGTCCTCATGTCGGCTGATCAGTTGTCTCAGCTGCTTGAGCTGGTCTTTCTTTTCCCAGGCCGGGCCGGAGGTGTCGACCAGCTCGTCCAGCGCCCGGCGGATTCTCTCGTGTTCGACGACCAGCTCTTCCAGGCCGTCGGTGGTGTGGCCGTCTCGCCCGGCTAGGCGGTTCGGACCCCCTCGCCTCGGCGATCGTCCAAGTTTGCTTCGTTCAGGTTCAGTCATAGCTCTGGGTCCTCCAAGGTTCACCTTAGCCGCTTTTAGTCTAGTTGTCACTAGAAAAACACGATAGTGTGGTGATGCAAGGGTGCGTGGGGCCCCCTCAGATTGGAGGTTTCCTATGAGCGTTGAGGTTGACCGGCCGCTTGTAGTGGTTTCCGGCGACACACATGTCTGGCCCCGACTGGTGGAGGATGTGAGAACGTACCGCCCGGCCGGATATCTCGACCATCCAAGGCGTCGCCGAACGGATCGGGGCCCCGCCCTGGCCGACCTGACCGAGCCCATCGATCAGATCCCCGGAGAGGCAAGCCGCCTTGGCGCTCCGCTCCGCCGAGATGTGGAACTGAAAGCGACATGTAGATGGACTGCAAAATCGGACCGTCTGTGACAGCAAAAGGACAATTGGCTAATGGCGAACGATTCACGAACCGAGCGGTCTCATAGGATCGCCCGCCCGGCCCGGCCGCTAGGTCACGAGCCGCTTCTCACCCTGGCCCGCAATCTACAAGCCGCCGCCACAGACCGCGACCCGGCACGACTGGACGACGCGGCCCGGCGGTTCTCGGCCGCGTTGGACCGCCATCTGCGAGCCGAGGCCAGCCAGCTGAACCGGATGGCGCCCGCCCAGGCCCGCATCTTGAAAAAGGGGCAGGACCGCATCTCGGCCCTCGCCTCCAGTCTGGTCGACGACGCCCGCTGGGACTGCGCGGCTCTTAGCGGCGACTGCCAGGCTCGGGCTGGGGAGCTGGTGGCATTGCTCAGTATCCAGGCTCGAGACGAGCACCACCATGCCATGGACCAGCACGCGGTCTGACACCGGTGGCGACCCGATAGCTCAGAGCAGGCGAGATTGGAGGAATGAGATGGTTAGTGTCCACAGCGCCATGCATCATTCGAAGCGACGCGAGCCGGGCCCGGCGACCCGGGCGGTGGTATCGGAACCGGCGGGCAAGGCGTACCGGGTCGACTGCGAGCCGCTGTTCAGCTTCGCGGGCCGCCCCGGCGGTGTCGCCGTTGACCCCTACCACACGGTTTATCTCAGCGAGCTCGACTCGGGCTCCATCTGGCAAGTCAGTCCCGACGGTATGGGGAAGGCGGTGGTGGGCACGGATGCCGGCACTGACCGGCTGTACTCTCCCGCCGGTATCGCCCTCGCCCCGACGGGTCGCTGGTGGTAGCCGACGCGACCGCCCATCGCGTCTGTGCCGTGGGTATGGACGGCTCGATCCGGGTGGTGGCGGGAGGGGCCAGCGGATATCGCGATGGGCCGGCCGGCCAAGCCGCGTTCCGATTCCCCCGCTCGGTCGCGGTGGGAGCGGACGGCATCTTCGTAGCCGACTCCGGCAATGACCGAATTAGACAGATCTCCCCAGACGGCCAGGTCACCACCCTGGCCGGGTCGGGCTTCGACTACGGCGACGGCGACGGCGACGGCGACCACGCCCGGTTCCGTCGGCCGTCCGGGCTCGCCATCGACTCCTCCGGGGTGCTCTTCGTGGCCGACACCGGCAACAACGCAATCCGCCGCGTATCGACCCGCGGGGAGGTCACCACCGTCGCCGGCAGCCCTCCCGGCGGCAACCACGACGGTGCCGGCCCGGCTACCAGGTGGCGCTGGCCGTCCGCCATCGCGGTCGACGAGGAGGGATGGTTGTGGGTATCCGACTTTGGCAACGGCAAGGTCCGGGTGATCGACCCGACCCGTAACACCTTCACGGTCTTGGAGATCCCGGGTCTCGCTTGGCCCGCCGCGGTGGCCGCTGTCCCCGGCCGCCGGGCCGTGGTGGCCGGAGAGGCCCTCAACGAGCGCCTCGATCGTCACGGGTGTCTGATGGTCATCAATGACCCTCACTGATCGACCTGCGCATCCGACGGGAAGCGGAGTATCAGCTCCGGTGGTGGCGGTGGTCGGTGCCGGTTTCGCCGGGCTCAACGCCGCCCGCCAACTGGCCGGACGAGACGTGCAGGTCGTGGTGGTCGACCAGCACAACTTCCACACCTTCCGGCCTCTCCTCTACCAGGTGGCCACCGCCGGATTATCGCCCGGCGATGTGGCCTACCCGGTACGCGCCGTGTTCGGCCGGTCGGGCAACGTGACCTTCCGTCACGGGGCGGTCACCGACGTCGATGTCGACGCCAGAACCTTGCGGTTGTCGGATGGGACCGCTCTCGGTTTCGACCGGCTGATCTTGGCCTGCGGCTCGGTCGCCTCCTACCACAATATTCCTGGCGCTGAAAGGTGGGCGCTGCCGCTGTACAACCTCGACGACGCCCGCCGTTTACGCAACCGGCTCCTGCAGCTATTGGAAACCGCCGACCAGAACCCTGCCACCCAGCCGGAGATGCCACTGTCGTTGGTGGTTGTGGGCGGTGGGCCGACGGGGGTGGAAACCGCCGGCGCACTGCTGGAACTGCTCGAGGTCAGCACCAGACGGGACCGAATGCAACTGGGAACCCCGACCGTGACGCTGGTCGACGCCATGCACCGGGCGCTCAACGGCTTCAGCGAGTCCTCTGCCCGCTACGCGCAACAAACCCTCCACGCCCGAGGCATCAACCTCCGTCTCGGGGCACCGGTAGCCGAGGTTACGGCGCGCGCGGTGCGCTTAGCCGACGGCACCACGATCCCCTTCGACGTGGTGATCTGGGCCGGCGGCATCACCGTGGACGGTACCATCGCCGCCCTCCTCCGCGCCGACCGAGGACCCGGCGGGCGGATCGTGGTGGAGCCGACACTCGCCCTCCCCGACCATCCCGGCATCTTCGCCGCCGGTGACGCCGCCGCCATCCCCCTGTCGCCTACCAGCACGCGGCTGGCACCACAGTTGGCCCAGACCGCCATCCAGTCCGGCCGGCACGCCGGCGAACAAGCCTGGCGGTCCCTGCACGGCAAAACGCTCCAGGAGTTCACCTATCACGACAAGGGGATCATGGCCACCATCGGCCGGCGCGCCGCCGTCGCTGAGATCGCCGCTCCTTTAGCCCGTAAGATCACGTTGCGGGGCACCCCCGGGTGGGCGGCGTGGCTGGGGTTGCACCTCATGTACCTGATCGGCTTCCGCAACCGGCTGATCGTGCTGATCAACTGGGCGTGGCACTACCTGCGCTGGCCGTCCGGACCCCGCCTGATCCTCGGCGACACCGACACCGACCTCCGCGGCCACCAGCTGCCGTCGCCTGTCACGCCCGCGGCGAGAGGGCCGTCATGACCACCTCCCTCACCACCGGGACCGTCCCGGACTGGGCCCGGCGGCTCTTGCACAGTAGGGATCCCCTCAACGCATGGCCGGCACCGGCCCGGATCCGTGACGGTTGCCAGGCGGCGACGGTGACCGCGGTCATCGCTGAGACACCCGACACGGTCACCGTGCGCCTCACCCTCGCCGACCGCCAGCCGTTCCTGCCCGGCCAGCACTTCAACCTCGAGATACCCGCTGGCGGCGCCTACCCGGCGGTGGAAACCTACTCGGCCTCATCGTCACCCTGGCCTGACCCCCAAGTCATCGACCTGACCGTCAAAGAGGTCCTCGGCGGGCGAGTGTCGCCGCTGCTGGTACGGCGGATCCCGGTCGGTGCGGTGGTGGCGGTCGAAGGGCCGCTGGGCTACTTCACCTGGACCGAAACCGACGGCGGCCCCCTGGTGCTGGTCGCGGCGGGTAGCGGAATCACACCGCTGATGAGCATGATCCGCTACGCCGTGGCCAAGGAGCTGGATATCCCGGTGCGCCTCCTTTACTCCAGCCGGGACCGCGACCATTCCATCTTCGCTGAAGAGCTCGACCGGCTCGCCGCCGAGCACCGGTGGCTGCAGGTGGTGCACACCTTCACCGCCGACCCCGCCGGCCGTCACCACCGGCGGGTCGACTACGCCATGCTCGCCGAGTGCTTCGCCGAGATCGCCGGGTCGTGCCTGGCCTTCGTGTGCGGGCCTTTCGCCATGGTCACCGACGTCGAAGAGCTACTGCTCGGTCTTGGGGTCGGATCCGGGCGGCTGATGACCGAGACCTGGGAATAGCCGCCCCGACCACCCCGCAACGGTGGCTCAGGCCGCCCCATCAGGGGGTCGGAACGGGCATCGATCCGCCTCGTGCACTCGCAGGTCCACCATCACCCGTTCCCCGTTGTCGGCCTGCTGCCAACCCCGCAGATCGGCGTGCACCCCGGCCAGCAACTCGTCCCAGTTGCCGGCGTCATGGTCCACCTCGATGCAACCATTCCCGGCCTGCACCCGGGTCGACAGCACCGAATCATGCGAGCGCAGATGGGAAACCGTGTTGCTGACACACCAGGTGCAGTTCGCCCCATGGAACTCGATCAGCGTGCGACGCATCCGCTTCAACCTCCACCTCTATTGTTCATAGGCCCGTCGGCCGTCGGGGTGGTCATAGGAGCGAAGGCCGGAATCATAGCAACACCACCTCGAAGCTTGCCGCCGCCCCCACCCCGGCCAAGGCACCAACCCGGGCGGCTTCGTCGCGTAGAAACCCGTCCGGATCGAGCTCCGCGTTCAGCCCGGCCAGATACTGGCGGTGACAGCGAAGCGACGCGATGCCCGCCTCCAACCATCCGGTGACGTCCACCGCATGGGTAGAGCACGGAGACGCCGCGAAGAGGGCCATGCGCACCCCGCCCCACGGCTGCAGGCCGGCCTCGGCCCGCTCGGGGAACACCCAGCGGTTCCCGGCGTCTCTGACCGCGTCCAACACCGCCGTTCCGACCGCCCGATGGTCAGCCATGTTGATCCCGGTTCGCGCTTCGAGACGGTAGTTGAGCGACACCACCACCTCGGGCCGGAATCCGCGGATGGCCCCGGCGATATCGCGGCGCAACCCGAGACCGTACTCGACCTGCCCGTCGAGGTAGTCGAGAAAGTCGACCCGCTCCACCCCGACGGTGGCGGCGGCCTCCCGCTGCTCGGCCTCGCGCAACGGGCCGACCAGGGCGGGATCCATGCCGTCGATACCGGCCTCGCCGCGGGTGACCAGCAGGTAGCGCACCCTCTTTTACTGCGAGGTCCACCGGGCCACCGCGGCGGCCGCCCCATACTCCACGTCGTCGGGGTGGGCGACCACGATCAACGCACGGTCCCAATCCTCGTCCAGCACCGCCAGCTTCGCTTCACCCACACCGGAAGACATCAGGGTGTTCCCGCAGACGGCAGCGCGCTCGAAGTCGACGGTGGCTCACGCTGCGTTCGGCGGTCCAAGCGGCGCCGCTGTTGGCTTTCGTGACTCCTCGGACGACCTGGCGCTCACTGGGCGATGGCCTCCAGCGGCGCTGATCTCAACGGCTCCCTGGGACGAGGGCCGATCCGGCCGGCGAGTCCGAGTGGAGCATCGTCGAGTCCCGACATGGTCGAAATGCGGGCGTGGGAAAGCCCATGCCTTCGCAGGGCAAGGGTGCGTCGGCCAGTTCCAGTGGTCACTGCGGTGCGACGACTTCAAGTCGCCGTCCGCGCCTGGGCGGCATGATCGGCCGGGTGAAGGCCGCTCCACGTTTTTGCGCCTTCCAGCGCGCGTAGTGCGCCCCGCAGACCGCTGTGCGGACGTCCCCGATCTGGATCGTCACGATCGTCTTGTTGCCGCAGACACTGACAGCACCGTCAACTTCGTGGACAACCTCGCACGCTTCAGGTATGGCGCGCCGTATCGGCTTGGTGAAGTCGGCACCGCGCTTGCCTGCCGCCCAGCGACTGTAGTGGGCTTGGCACGCCTCGATTTTGGTGTCGTCGTCGGTCGCCACCCGGCAGTAGCCGGGATCTCCACACACAACTGGCCCGTCGGCACCGAGGTGGCTCACCTCGCAGCTCTTGCGTGGTCGGGACCAGTTCGGGTCGCCGACGAGCAGCCGCTGTATGTGTACGAAGCACATAACGGTTCGCCGCCCGTCGTGTACGACGCTCCAGACCTCGTCCCGGCGCCAGCCGCAGGCCACGCCGTCGTGCACGGCGGTGCAGCCAGCGTCCCAGTCGAGGGCGCCGAGTATGGCTGCCACGGGGTCGGCGACAGCGGCCTGCGCCTCTTCGGCGTCCTCAGTGGCCGGGATTCGGACGGTGGGTCGCCGTACGCGAGGGTCCTGCGGGCCGTATTTGTTGACGCGGCCGATATGCCCTATGCACAGCGCGCCCAGGCCGGCGGGATGCCAAGCCCGTGGGTGTGTGCAGCGCTCGCCCATCTCGTCGAAAACCGAGCAGCGACCGTCGTCGAGCATGGCTGGGTCGATCGGACGGCTGTCGGACCGTCCGCTGAGCAAGGCGGCGAGCCCAGCCCCGGAGGGCGGCGTCACCTTGGAGAGCCCGTCCTCCAGATCGAGCAGCAGGTTGATGTCGGCGAGGTCGGCGCTGGACCCGTCGACGTAGCGGAAAGTCACCACGGGCCGGCCGTGGCGTAGGACTGCCTGTATTCGGCTTAGGTCTGCCCCGCCGGCATCGAGCGCGTTGGCCAGCCCTCGCCGTAGTCCGTGGGGGGAGACACGTCGCTGCGGGGTGCTCGTGAACCCTGCGTCGGCTGCGGACCGCTTCCAACGGTCCCGCCAGCTCTTGCTGAGCCTGACGCGGGCGAGGGCGGTCCGAGTTTCCCGGTCGGGCGTGTCCGGGCGCGAGTTCGGGTTGTCGACCAGCTCGGCAATGGGGTCGATCACGACCGACTCCGCACCGGCCGCCGTTGCTCGGATCCCAGGCAGGATCAGGGTGTCAGGTCCGACCGGCAGCCCGGCGTCGTGGAGCATCTTTCGTAGGGCCCGTAGCTGGGTCAGCGCGCAGGCGAGGGGCTCCAGCGGGTAAATATCCAGGGGGATGGTGACGGTGCGGTGCTGATATTTGAGCCCGGCCGGGAATGTGATAGCCCCGCGCTCCCCCGTGTCGTTGAACCAGGCCCAGGTCATGAGCGACGTGACCTCGGTGATCCGGGCGCCAGTCCAGAAGCTGACTGCGTGGAAGACCAGCATCGTTTGGCGCAGGAACGGGTGCTCGATCCGGGCGATAGCCCGGGCGATAGCCTCTAGGCCGCCGCCTGGCAGGACCGGACGGGCCGGACGGTACTCGCCTGCCGCTACGTGCGAGTACAGCGCCTGAAGGTTCTCGGCCCACGGGGCGTGTGCTCGCATGCCTTCGTCGAGGCCGGGGGCCGCCCATCCCTGGGATCGCAGGCCCCGGAGGAGCTTGTCAGCGGTGTAGCGCACAGTGCCTCGGGTGGTGCCGGGACGGGCGACCTCGGCAAGGTAGGTGAGCAGGAGGGCGGGTGGCAGGATCGGATGACCGGAGCGATCCACGTCGGCCACCGCCCGGATGTCCTCGAGTGTGCAGCCATGGATGGCCAGGAACTGCCCGAAACGGCGGAGCGCATTTTCCGCGTGGGCTCGTTCGGAGTCTTTGGTGATGGCCCTCCCTTGTTGCTCAGAGGAGTCGCTGGCCTCCAGCAGCTCGGCGAGGTCGTCGGAGGCGGGGTCGCCGTTGATGGGGGCGGCGGTGGGGGTCTGGTAGGTCCGGGGGCGTCGGCGCATGCCTGCGACGGTCCGGGAACGTCGGCTTCTGTCAATCAGCCGGTCAGGCTGGCTAACCGGCTAGGTCATCGGCCATGATCTGGGCTGCGGCGAGAGACGGGTCCTTGTGCAGATACCACTGGTAGGGGCTGTCCTCCCGGGCCCACGCTCCCAGCTGCTTTACCCATGCGATGGAGCGGCCGGCGTCGATCGCCCGGTTGGGTAGCAGGGCGCGCAGGCCGTGGGTGCCGAAGGTGGTGCGCGCGCACGTCGGATCGTCGCCGGTCTCGGCGCCGTCGGCGGTGACATTGGCGGCCTCGAGTACCCGACGGAAGTTGGCCAACTCCTGCAGCGAGCTGGGCCTGCCGATCGGTTGGCGCCCTCGTCGGCCTTTGAGGAGCACGACCGGCAGCAACACCCCGCCGCGGTCGTAGTTGCAGTGCTCTGCAGCTTCCAGCCAGGCGGCGATGGCGGCGAGTGGGCAGGCGGCGTCGTTGCGGGGGAACAGCTCGACGGTGCGCGGCCCGGTCTTGGTGACCGGCAGGTGGGCGACGAGGCGGTCGTCGCCCAAGGCGATGTGGCGGTCCTCGAGGCGACCCACCTCGCTGATACGCAGCGATCCCCACACCTGCACGGTGAAGGCGGCGAGCTGGCGGGCATGCCACGCCTTGGCCCGGCTTTTCGGGCAGGGGGGCAGTGGAACCTCCTCGTCGACGAGGACGGCGATCACCCGGGCGATGTTATCGTCGGTGAGCAGGATCGAGCGTCGGGTGGGCCGCTCGGCGGCGGTCACCTCCGCTGCGGCGTCGCAGACCCGCTCCGGGATGCCCTTGGTTCGACACCACCATCGCAGGGCCCGGACGTCGGCGTAGAGGGTCGCCTTCCCGGCCCCTTCGGTCCCGACCCGCCACCCCAGTCGGTCGCAGACGCGGGCCTCCTGTGCCCGGCCGGACAGAGGGTGGTCGGCCGGCATGGGCAGACTACGCCACGTCTCGAACTCGACCAGGGCGGCCGACAGCTGTTCGGCAGGGAGCAGCTCCGGCCGGTCGTCCCCGTCGAGGATGCCCTCCAGGCGAGCCCACCGCTCGAACAGCAGAGTCCGGCTGCGCACGCCCGGCGGGGGCCGCAGCTCGAACATGGCGGGATTGACTGCCTCCATGGTCGATCCGAAGCGGTCGAGCACGAACCGGTCAGCCGGGGACGCGGGGTCGAGGAGGGCGGCGAGCGGGGCTACGGGGCGGGGGGAGGTCAGCGACATGCACTGCACCGTCGGGAACCGGCGCAACCCGGCAATGAGCCGCGGCGCCGCTGGCTAAGCGACGCGCGAGTCAGGCGACTCCGCTCACCTGGGCCCGGACGGCCTGGTCGACGCACCCCACGTCGGCGGTGCGGCCTATGGCGGCCCGGGCGCCGACCATGACCAGCTCGACCAGGTTGGTGCCTTCCAGCAGGGCAAGTTCGTCGGCGTAGCGCTGGATCATCGACAGGTCTTTGTGCCGGGTCTGCTTCGCGACGACCACGGCGTCGATGCCGGCCAGGAGGGCCGAGGTCACGTAGCCCCGCCGCAGGGAGTGGCCGGAAACGCCGTCGTAGACGTCGTCGAGGTCGTCGCCGAACACGGCGGTCTCCCGGGCCAGTTCCCTCAGCCGGGTGGACCAGGACTGCGAGTCTAGGGCGTCGTAGCGGGTGAGCCGGTCGTGGTTGTTGCGGCGCTCGAGCACGTGTCCCCACCGGTCAAGGTCGGGGAACAGCGGTGTTGAGCTGTCCGCCCCCGGCAGGGCCCGCACGAAGCGGACCCAGGAGACCAGCAGCGTCACAGCGTCGAGGTAGGGCGGCACGGCGGTGTTCGCCCGGTGCAGCGGCAGCCGGGCGGGGAACGAGGAGGTCTTGGAGTGCTGGATGGTGATGGCCAGACCGGGCGCCTTTATGAGGGGGCCGATGTCGCCCAGCGTGAGGCCGCACAGCTCGGAGCGGCGCAGGGCGCACAGATAGCCCACCAGGAGCATCACAAGGTCGCGCCGCCGCCGGACTTGGCCCGGCCAGTCGACGCCGGCGTCGAGTACGGCCCGCATGCGCTCCAAGTCACCTGGCGGCGGGAGCGGACGCTCCCGCCCCGGCCTCCAGGGCACTTCGGCGAGTTCGGCCAGCCGTAGCAGGATCTTGGTGACGTGCCCGGAGCGGTAGGTGGGAGCGAGCTCGATGAGCGGCCCGTCACCCTCGGGCCGGACGGCCAGCCACGCTTCGACGGCGGCCGTCAGAGCCGGACGGCCGTCCAGCCGCACGAGCCTCGGAGGATCTGTGTGCCCGCCGCGCCGACGGCGTCCGGGGACGAGGAGCGACTCGGCGCCGACCGTCCCCATCTCCTCGAACAGCCGGGTGTTGGCTTCCTCAGTGAGAGCGGCCAGGTCCGGGGCCGGGGTGAGCAGTGCATCGCCGGCGAGGCGGGCGATGTCGCCAGGGGTCATCCCGGCAACGGTCAACTCGAGGATGAGCCGGTCCCGGACCGCCTCGGGTGGTTCCGGGACCCACAGGTGGCGGGCGAGGACTGCTATGTGAGCCGACAGCAGCGGGGTGGCCTGCCGGTCGGCGCCGTACGCCTTGCGGCACTTGTTTCGCAAGCCCCGCAACACGTTGGCCATGGACGTCGATGGGCTCCACCGGGCGCCGCAGGCGTCCCCGGAGCGAGCCTTGAGGGCGGCGACGATGGTGGTGATAGTGGAGGGGGCGGGTGGGCCGGTCCACTCCTCGGCGGCCCCGGGGTCTTTCGGGCCAAGGAAAAGGTCGTGGAGGAACAGGCTGAGAATCTGCTCCCCCGCTTCGCCGAAAGGCAGCACGGAGGCCAAAACCAGCGGGGGCGCATTGCGCAGCCGGTAGCGGGTGGACGGGATGCTGCACCAGCGCTCGAGCCGGCGCCACCAGTAGTCGTAGGACTCCTGTGTCTTCTCGGCGTGGCGGGCCTTGTGGGAGCCCTCGGTCTCCTCGACCAGGTCGGCCAGTTCGGCCGCCGAGTCGGGGTCGGCGCTGAGCGCCTCCTCCAGCCAGCCGCTGGCGCCGGCACCGCCAGGGGCGAGGCCAAGGGCTGGGGAGGGGTACGGGACGAGTGCGGTCATGATCTCTCTCCATGGTCGGCGACGGGCGCAACGGTGCGCTGCGGCACCGTCAACGCACTCACGCCGCAGTGGCTACGGCTTGATCCCAGCTCCGGCTAATCACGTTTAGACGGCGCTGGCGTCAAATAGAAACAGTCCTGGCTCGGCGGATAGCCGCACGAGGCCCTTCGCGCCCCTTGGGCGCTGGACGCTCAACGCCGCTATGCGATCCAACGAAGTCTTTGTATGGCCGGGTCAGAACGCCCCACCGGTTGTGCCGGCCCAGTCCGCCTCCCCAGTGGCGGAACCAAGCCGTATCGGGAGGCACCCTGACGATAAGAGCCGGGCTGGGCGCGAACCCTGGTCTTACTGCCCGTGTGACCGGACCGCCCCTGGACGGTCGAAGAGGCCCGACGGGATAAGCAGCCGGGACGGTTCGAGAGGGATTCCCCGAAAAGACTCCCGGCGCGAGTGCGCCGTGGTAGGCGCCAGGAACGGTGGACTGAGCGGGCGCCGGAAACGCCGGCCCGCAGCAAGGAGAGAACAAGTGTCCCCGCCGACCTTCCCACCCTCCAGACGACCGACCCACTGAATGGAAGGGAACTGACCATTGCCTTCGGCTGCTTCAACGGCGCTCCGACCGCCGCCCTGTTTCTCGGCGCTGATGGTGACCCGATCCTCCTCGACCGAGCGGCCCGCCCCGGGCGGGTGCCGGCCTCTGGGGGGTTCTAGCGTAGCTCGCCGGTGTCGGTGGCGAGGGGATGGCTGCGACCGGTGAGGGTCTCGAACCCCCGGGCGATGTGCTCGGGACGGGCCTGGGTGTAGCCGAGGGTGGTCTCGTCGACGTCGTGGCGCAGCCAGCCCTTGGCCACGCTGTAACCGTGCGCCCTCTCGATCCACTCCGCTCCGGTCTTGCGGATGTCATGGGGGCGGATGTGGTTCTGGTCCGCCCAGGGCAGCGCCTGGCACAGGCGATCCCACACAGTGTTGTAGAACCGCCGGGTGAGCGGGTGGGGCGGGGTGGTGACGGTTCCGTCCGCGGCGGTGACCTTGCGCCGCTTACGGTAGTAGAAGACCGGGGCGTCGCTGCGCAGCGTGGCCCGCCCGGCGACGACGTCGTCCACGGTCACCGCCCCAGGGTCGACGCCGTCGGCGACAGCGACGACAACGTCACCGCGCTCGAGGGCGTGGCCTACCAGGGCCCTCTGAAGTTCGGCAGAGATAGGCTGGTCCGCGACGCTCTCGGCCTTCTCCACGAGGGTGGCCATCTGCGTGGTCAGGTTGAGGCCGCCGAGGATCAGATTGAGGGCGCCGCCGCGGCGGGCGCCGGTCTCGAGATGGAACCACCACACCAGCATTGCCAACTCCGGATCTTCGATACCGCAGGTGAAGATGGCGCTCCACAGCTCCTCGAGCTGAGCGACGCTGTAGGCCCTGGCCGTGGACCTCGGGCGGCGGACCTTGGCCACCTCCAAAGCCACGTTCAGTTTCACACCGGTAGCCGGATCGAGGCGGGCCAACGAAAAGATCTTGCTGGCCGCCGAGCGGGTGTGCTCCTCAGCGGACCTGCCCTTGTAGTTGAAAGTCGCCCGACCGTTGGCGGCCCTCTTGGCGTTACGCCGGGCCCAACGCTTGTTGGCCCGCAGTTTCGCCCAGGCCATGGCCAGCGCGATGTCGGTGGGGACGATATCGGGCAAGGGGCGCCCGCCGAGGCCATGGTAGGCGTCCAGGCAGCTGGTTACATCCGGGCCGCCGGCGAGCGCCGCTTTAGTGCAAGCGCAGGCGCTAGTCGCCCGGCACGGGCAGGGCAGGGCAGCGCCGCCGGGGCCGGCAGCGGCTGCTGATACACAAACGGGGCACATGCAGGCGCAAAGGTCGGGGAGGCCGACGTCAAGCAGCTCCCAGTAGCTGGCGTAGACGTGCCGACTGCCCGGCTTAGAGGCCTTGCGGACCACCGGCAGGTAGCCGTGAAGGGTGACCTGTCCGGGCACCTGGCCCGAATCGCGCAGGGCCAGCAGGTCCTCCAGGTCGAAACCCATGGCGCAGAGCTGCTCGAGCGCGAACGCTGCTTTTTGGGCCCGCTTGTCGGCGTCGTCAAGAGGGTTCCCGATGGACATGAGAGCTTCTCCTTAAAGTTTGTGGTTGAGTGCCGGCGCTGCGCGTTTGGGCTGTTGCGACCGTGACCACCCGCAGCCAGGGTGCAATCGGATCCGCCGACTTTCCAGCTCAGCGGGCAAAGGCGCCCTCGACGCGTTCGAGGGCGTCGAGGGCTCGAGCCAGGAGGGAGGCGTCGGCAGCCTGGAGGGTCCCGGCGGTAGCGTCGACGCACAAGATGACGTCCTCTCCGACGTCGATGCCGAGATAGGTGCGCACACCCTGGGGGACGACCAGGCGTCCGGCCTTGTCGATGTGAGCCAGGCGACGCTCGTTGGCCCGGCGGGGCCGTCCAGCGGAGCGGAACGTGACCCAATGCCCGTCCAAGGTGGCGTCGAGCGCTAACCCGGCCTCCCAGCCGAGGACGACAGCGACGGCGTCGTAGAGAACACGACCGGAGCTGTCGATGCGGCGCATCACCGGCCGGCGGCCGTGGTAGGGGGTTTCCAAGCGGATGACACTGCCCGGAGCGGCGCCCAGGACGGGGCGGCGGACGTCCGCTGGTGACAGCGGTCGGATCGGCAGCGTCGGCTTCTCGTCGGGGGCGGCGACGCGTAGGGCGGCGACGCGGTGCGCCTGGCGGCGATGGGAGGCGTAGTTCACCTCCTCGACCGTCCCGGCCCCCGAGACGGGCGCAGTCGCAGCAAGCGCAGAATCCGCCGGGACGCCAGCCGGACACGACGAAGCCCCCGCCGTGCCGGGGCCGACCGGCGGAAGGCAGGCCGGCGAAGGGCAGGCCGGCGCTGGACCGGGTGGACGAATGGGCATTACCCGAGCGTCAGGTGGCAGCTCGAGAGCCTCTTCTACGCCCCTCTCCCCTACCCCCGCACGCTCCCCTGTTTTTGGGGAACGTTCCCGCTTACGAGTGTCGGAGGGGGGACTTGAACCCCCACGCCCTTGCGGGCACTAGCCCCTCAAGCTAGCGCGTCTGCCTATTCCGCCACTCCGACGTGTCGTACCACCGCACCGAAGTGCCAGCATCATGATAGTTGAACTTCACGGCCCATAGGACATCTCAGCAACAGACGATCCCTTTGTCGCTGCCGGCTGCAGTCAAAACTAGAGAGGTCTCTTATAGTTTTATTATTTCTTAAGATATCTGGATGCTCGCCTGCGGGGAGGTCCGTACCCGGCTCGCATTCAGGTCGGCCGACGTGGCAAAGAGTCGCCGCTCAGCTGTAGACCCGAACCGTCGTCGAGGTTCGAGCGGAGAGACCAGCAACAGCGAGCTGTAGCAGCGCTGCGGATCCTATAGTGACTAGCACAGCGTCTCTAGCAGCCAGAAAGTGCAGCAGCACTAACAGAAGCCCGATCGCCAAGAGACGCCCGAGGTTGACGGCTATCTCACGTGACAAGACGTAACCACCGCGACGTTCGGCAGCCTTCGGGTCGGTGTCCATTGCCTCTAGGATGACGCTCGACACGGGAACCATCACCGCTGGGTAGACCAGCCCTGTCACGATTCCGTAGGTCAGAATCTCAGCAAGTCCTGCGTGGAGCAGCAATCCTGTGGACAGGACGAAAGCACCGGCGCCGCCCCACATCACCTTTCCCCTGCGGTCTGGGCTGACCTTGCCTGCGAGGACCGAGGTACCAACCGCGGCGAGTGCAGTAGCCGCAGCGAACTCACCTTGAGCCGGGGAACTTGTGGTGGCCAAAGCGACCAGTATGATCAGACCGAGAGATCCCGCGGACTGCTTGAAGCCTCTGAGGGCGACAACCGTCCACATGCGTCCCCACTCTGGCGTTGCCAAGGGGAGACGGAGCGCCTCCCGGATTGGGACTCCTCCGATTCCCGTTGTTTCAGCAAGGCGTCTCGACACCACGAACGCCGTGGCGAACGCAACAGTCGACGCAGCGAAGACGGCAAAGTATCCGGACACTCCGCCCACCTTCGCGATCAGCAGGCCAGCTCCGAGAGGGCCGGCCACGTTGGTGATGTTCAAAAAGGCGAAGTTGAGTCCGTAGTACCGTCCGCGCTCCTGGCCTTCGACCACGTCGTAGATGAGCGTGTTGACCCCGAACCAGTAAACCCCGCTCGCAGCACCGTTGAACAGGCCAAGCGGCAGGGCAAGCGGCGTAGCTGCCTTGCCCAGGACGATCAGGGAAAGGTAGAACAGGGCTGTAAGGCCCACTCCGACGCGGAAGAGCCGACGAGGGGTCGTGCCGGGGAATGCGGCTGCAACGACCGCCGACATCGCCATGAGGCCGCCGTAGCGACCGAAAGCGAAGAGCGCCATGTTGGTGATACTGCCCGACGAAATGTAGAAGAACAGCGACACGAATATCGACGACACAGCCAATCCGACGTTCACGAGCGAACCTGCTGCGAGCAGGTCACGCGATGGCCGCCCTAGACGCCCGGAATGATCTGGATCGTCCGTGGGGTTGCAGACCGGGATCTCCCCCGTGTCAGTTAGGTCGTCGAACTCCGTCGACTTGGCGTAGCGAGCACTTGTTTTCCAAAGGTCTTTCGGGCTCATCAATCCGTCTCGTGCACAGTTGCGAACGTCGTTCTCTCGTTACCGACGACCATGAGGTCAAATCGTTAACACAGTTTACCGTGCCAAGTCAGACCTGCGAGGGTCACACCTGCGACGGTCAGGGCACTAGTAGTGCCATGGAAAGGCCGACCAGTCGGGTGCCCGCTTCTCCAAGAACGCATCCCGTCCCTCCTCCGCCTCGGCCGTACCGTACGCGAGGCGGGTAGCTTCGCCTGCGAAAAGCTGCTGTCCTACGAGGCCGTCGTCGATCAGGTTGAAAGCAAACTTGACCATTCGCTGCGCTGTTGGGCTCTTAGAGTTGATCTCCTCCGCCCACTGCAACGCCACCACCTCGAGGTCCCGGTGGGCGACTACCGCGTTGACTGCTCCCATCTCATGCATCTCAGCAGCACTGTAAGTGCGCCCCAGGAAGAATATCTCCCTTGCAAACTTTTGGCCTACCTGGCGGGCCAGGTAGGCCGAACCGAACCCGCCATCGAAACTAGCGACATCGGTATCGGTCTGCTTGAAACGGGCGTGCTCGGCGCTGGCTATCGTCAGGTCGCACACAACGTGGAGGCTATGGCCTCCCCCCGCCGCCCACCCTGGTACCACTGCGACGACGATCTTGGGCATGAAACGGATCAGCCGTTGGACTTCGAGAATGTGCAACCTGCCGGTTCGGGCTGGGTCAACCGTCTCCGCTGTGTCCCCGGTCGCATACTGGTAACCGTCGCGCCCCCGGATACGTTGATCGCCGCCGGAGCAGAATGCCCAACCCCCATCCTTGGGTGAAGGCCCGTTGCCGGTTAACAACACACAGCCCACCTCGGGGCTTTGCCGGGCATGGTCAAGAGCTCGGTACAGCTCGTCCACCGTCTTGGGGCGAAATGCGTTTCGCACCTCCGGGCGGTTAAAGGCTACCCGAACGGTCGGCTGGCCAAGCGCTCGGTGGTAGGTGATGTCGCCGAAGGAGAACCCCGGTACCTCCGCCCAGCTATCGGGATCGAAAATCTCTGAAACCATGGGACGCGACACTAGGCCAGATCCAAGAGCAGCGACGGGGCCAGTGATCTATGACGCCACCTCGACATCGGCACCGGGAAGCAAGACGCGGCTCTGGAGGGGAAAGTGGCAGGCCGCCTGGTGCTCTCCTCCGAATCCGCTCATTGGCGGAGCTTCGAGGGCACAGATTTCTTGTGCCCTGGGGCATCGCGTCCTGAACCGGCACCCCGACGGGGGATTCACCGCAGAGGGGATCTCGCCGCTCATGGCAACCCGACCTGCCCTCTCCCGGGCGATCTCGGGTCGGGGCACTGGGATCGACTCGAGCAGTCCAGCTGTGTATGGATGAGCCGAGCGCTCGTAGATATCCTCGCCTGTACCGACTTCCACGAGCTTGCCCAGGTACATAACTCCGATCCGATCGGCAAGGTACCTCACTACGGAGAGGTCGTGGGAAATCACTACGTAAGTCAGTCCGTGCGTGGCTTGCAGACGCTTCATCAAGTTGAGTATCTGAGACCGCACGGACACGTCGAGTGCCGACACGGGCTCATCGGCGACGATCAGCTTCGGGTTGAGCGTGAGCGCCCGGGCCAGACCGAGCCTCTGTCGCTGTCCCCCGGAAAATTCGTGGGGATAGCGGTTCATCGACGCGCGGGGCAACCCGACTTCGTCGAGGAGCGTCGCTACGATATCGTCGCGCTCGGCCGGGCTCTTCCAGTGGGCGACATCTAGAGGCTCGCGGATAATCTCTTTTACCCGCATTCGGGGGTCGAGAGACGAGTAGGGATCCTGGAACATGAGTTGGAGGTCACGCCGTCGAGTGCGCAGTTCTCGTGCTCGCATCGCGGCTAGGTCCTTCCCGTCAAAGATGACGTGTCCTGAAGTCGGGATCTCCAAGGCAACGCCCATCCGCCCAAGCGTGGTCTTGCCACAGCCGGACTCCCCCACGAGGCCGAAAGTCTCTCCGGGACGCACCCCGAAGCTCACGTCTGAGACGGCCTTGAGTGAACCGACCTTGCGCCGTAGGATCGACCCCGCCGTCACGACGAACTCCTTGGACACATTGCGGAATTCGAGGACGAAGGACTCGTTGTGCGCTTGCGGGCCCGTGTAGTCCCCAGAGCCGTTAGCCTGTCGTGGCACCCCCGGCTGCGGTGCCTGCCCGAGCAGTTCCAACTCTTTGGCGTAACGGCTCCGTAGCGCCTGGTTGCTATCGGCCTGTTCAATCAGCGACGCCGCAGAACCCGCCAACTCCTCGACCGACGTCTGGCGGGGATGGAAACACGCAAAAAGGTGGTTCGGATTTGAACCTCCGAGAGGAGGCTCTTCGAGCACGCAAACGTCGCTAGCAAACGCGCATCGAGCAGCGAACCGGCAACCAGCTGGCGGGTGGGTGAGGTCCGGAGGTAGCCCAGGGATCGAGTACAGCTTCTGAGAACGATCCTGGTCGAGTTGTGGGATAGACGCGAGCAGGGCCTCGGTGTAGGGATGGCGGACGTTGCCGAACAACTCCCCAGTAGCCGCCGACTCGACTATCTTGCCCGCATACATCACTACCACGCGGTCGGCTCGCCCGGCGATGACACCCATGTCGTGGGTGATCAGGATCATCGCCATGTTGAGTTCGGCCTTCAGACGATCGAGAAGGCTCAGAATCTGGGCTTGGATCGTCACGTCCAAAGCGGTCGTCGGCTCGTCGGCTATGAGCAGTTTCGGGGAGCACGACAATGCCATGGCGATCATGACCCGTTGACGCAAACCGCCGGAAAGCTGGTGGGCGTAGTCCTTCAGACGCTCCTTGGGGAATGGCATGCCTACCAGGTCGAGAACCTCTGCGGCCCGTTGCATAGCAACACTCTCTGAGACTCCCCGGTGGAGACGAACGGCCTCGGCGATCTGACGACCAATCGTCATCGTCGGGTTCAGTGAGGTCATAGGGTCCTGAAAGACCATCCCGATTTCGTTGCCGCGAACCCTGCGGATGTCGGCGTCCGACATTGCGGCGAGGTCCCGGCCTTCGAGGAGAATCTGCCCTCCTGCCACACTGCCACCATTGGGCAGAAGCCTCATTATCGACATACCGGTCATAGTCTTGCCGCAGCCTGACTCGCCTACGATCCCGACGGTCTCTCCAACGCCGACGTTGAAACTGATCCCGTCCACCGCGTGCACAGTCGCAGAGCGAAGGCGGATCTCCGTGCGCAGATCCCTAACCTCTAACACGTTGCCCATCCGGTCTATCTCTCCTGCAACCGGACATCGAAGGAGTCCTGAAGTGCGTCACCGATGAAGTTGAACGCAACTACCGTCAACACGATAATCGCCAACGCCGGGTACACCTCCCACCAGTAGCCGTCCTGGAGGTACGTCGTTCCGTTCGAAAGCATCGAACCCCACGTCGGGGTGGTGGGTGGCAGGCCGAAACCTAGGTACTGCAGCACCGCGAGCGTCAGTATGGCGTTTGCCACCTGAAAGGTGACCGTGACTACGATCGTCCCAATGGTGTTGGGAATTATGTGGCGCAATATGATTCGACCCGACCTGCCGCCCATAGTACGGACAGCCTGGACGAACTCCCTTGTACGAAGCGTGAGAGTCTCACCCCTAACCAGCCGTGCCGGCACCTGCCATGAAACGGCCGCCAGAAGAACTATCAGCAGCGTCAGGCTTGGCTTGTAAACCTGGGACATGAAGATAAAAAGGAACACGACTGGTATCGCCAGGCCGATGTCGACAAAACGCATCATTATAACGTCAGTAGCTTTGCCAAAAAAGCCTGAGACAGCGCCATATATCAGGCCAAAGACGGTGGAGATCACGCCCACCCCCAGCCCCACCTCGATGGAGCTTCGACCGCCGACCATCATCCTCCCGAGAATGTCGAACCCGCTGCTGTCCGTGCCGATAGGGTGCCCGGCGCCCGGCGCCAGGTTCACGCTTGTCAGGTTAGGATCGAACTGGTTCGTGTGATACAAAAGCGGTCCGATAAAGCTGAAGATGATCACCGAAACGATGACGATGATCCCGAACACGGCAAGGCGGTTCTTCGCGAAAGTACGAAGCAGGACTCGCCAAGCGCTCCCCGTCGAGTAGACCTCACCGCCCTCAGGCGTCGACGATGGGACCTCGTCAGGAATCGTCGTAATCATGACCTCTCCATCAGTATCGAATCCTTGGGTCCAACAAGGCGTAACCGACATCCGCTATCAGGTTGCCAACGACTGTGATCATGCCCACGAGCACCGTCACTCCGAGCATGACCGGGTAGTCGTCGCGCAGGGTTGCCGTGAAATACTCCAGCCCCAGCCCCGGAAAGTTGAACACCTGCTCGATAATCAAAGTCCCAGTGATTATGTACGGAATCGAAAGACCGACCAGCGTTATCACCGCTATCAGCGAGTTCCGCAACAGGTGCTTACGCAGAACCTGGTGCTCCGGTAGGCCCTTCGCTCTGGCTGTTCTCATATAATCCTGAGCCAGCGCGTCGATAGCCGATGAACGCATATAGCGACTGAACGCGGCGAACGTCACCAGCGTGAGGCTCGCAACTGGGAGTACGAGGCCTGCCGGGTGCTCCAGCATGGCGAGAGTCCCCGCAGACTGGGGTGCTTCAGCAGGAAAGACATGAAAAGTGATCGCCAACAGCTGGATGAGGATCAACGCCACTGCGTACTGCGGCATTGAGTACAACAAGAAGCTGACGCCCGTGCCGGTGTAGTCGATTAGCCCGTTGCGTTTCACAGCCTGGGCGATACCCACTGGCACAGCTATCGCGAGCGAAAACACCAGAGACAGCCCTCCGAGGATCAGGTCCCTCGGCAGCTCTGACGCGACCAGAGAATCGACCGATCGGTTCGCCACGAAGGAGTATCCAAGGTTGCCGTGAAGCAGTTTGTCCAGGAACAGCCAGTACTGGTACCAAAGAGGCCTGTCAAGACCGTACTCGTGATTGAACGCAGCGACGGCCTGCGGAGTGGCCCTGTTTCCGATGATGTCCCGGGCAAGGCTGCCTGGCAGAGCGTGCAGGAGCAGGAAGGTGATGGTGACCACTCCCAAAGTCACCACCACCGCCTGGCCTAGCCGCCTGACTATGAAACCGATCATAAACGGACCGGCTTTGCTCTGTCGACCCCCTCTACTTGGTCAGGTACCAGTTCTCTGGGGTCATGTAACCGAAAGCGTTCGGTGTGTAGCCTCCAAGCTTGTTGGAGACAAGTGTCCCTGCATCACCTTGGTAGGTGCCGATTGAGGTCGGACCGTACACGACCGGCAGGTGTGTCTCAGCGAACTGCGCGTAAGCGGTGATCGCTTGCTTTTCCTGGGAGGCCGGTCCATAGACGGTGGCGGCTATAAGGCTGTTCATTTGGGAGTTGGAGTAGTTGGAGTAGTTCGCCGATGCACCATTTTGGAACAGTTCCTCACCAGTGGGCAGGAAGTCAGGAGCGTAGATCCACCCGGCGCCCCAGTTCTCAGCCGTCCACTTGCAGGTGGCTTGGGTCGGTTGGCACTGCGTGGCGGTGGAAATCACCTGGTTAAAGGTGTGGGTTGTCAGGTTGATGGCAATCCCGACCTTCTTGGCCTGCGCCTCCAAGTCGTTCATCTCGCTCTGAAGCGTCGACACTCCCGACTGGTAGTCGATGTTGAACGAGATCGCCTCGCCCGCCGAGATCCCCGCTCCGCACTGGTTGGTTCCGGTGCCGGGGTCGGTGCAGGTGGTTTGCCCGTTGGGGACTACCTTCCAGCCGTGGCTGGTAAGCAGGCTCGCCGCCGCCGAGGTGGAGAACGGGTAAGGGTTGGCGGAAGCGTTGAAACTGGCCAGAGGGCTGGCCGGGCTAGCCGGGATTGGGCTGTAGGTCGCCACCGCAGTCTTGTTCAAGAAGGCGTCTATCCAGCCGTTCTGATCCACCAGGTGCTGCAAAGCCTGACGGAAGTACAGCTGACGGAAGATTGGCCCTACCGTCGGGTTGTTGAGGTTGAGTGGGAAGTAGTTGAACGAGTAGCTCGCAGCCTTGTTGTCGGCGTAGCCTTCAGCTTCGACAGTCGAAAGCTGCGGTGCGTACTGGGAAGGAAGGTTCGCTATCGTCAACGCAGACGGACCTCCGGAGCGGATCTGATTGAACACCGCCGTGTCAGCAGTGAAGGGAACCTCAACAAACTTAGAAATGGTCGGCTTAGGCGAGCCCGAGTAGCTCGGGTTCGGAACCATCGTCACTTGCCCTGTGGTGGTGATGCTCTGGAGTTTGAATGGACCGTCCACGACGCTCCATAGAGGCGAGGTGTTGTAGGTCGCCACGTCCTTGGACTGGCCGTCAAGGAACGTGTACACCGCTTCCGCTCCGGCCTTGGTGGAGTCAGGCATCGACGCGCTGACCGCCGTAGGGGCGCTCTGGCTCAACGATGTTCGATCCCAGGCCAAAGGAAGTGGCGTGATCTGTGACAGTTCGTTGTAGAGGAACCATTCAGGGTTGTACGCCTTGTTCAGGTTGAACACGACGGTCTGAGGGTTCGGGGAGGACATCGACACGACGTTGTCAGGGAAGTACCCGGGTACGTAACCGCAGTAGTTGCTCGCAGGATTGGCCTTGTAGAGGTTCACCCACATCTCGACGTTGTAGGCCTGAACCGGCTCACCGTCGGACCACTTCCAATTGTTGAGCGTGATCGTAACAGTCTTGTCCCCGTTGGAGAACACCGGTGCTTGACCGATCGAATAGTTGTAGTCGACTGTCGGAGAGTAGTTATTTCCGAACCAATACAGGGGCCGATATAGCAGAGCGCTGAACTGGTCAATGTTGTTCGTACCGCAGACCTGGGCGCTTGTCATCGGGAAGATGTAGTCAGGCTGAGCGCCGGGACCCTCTGTGAAAGTGACGGTGCCACCAGAAATCTTCGCCCCACTCGGAGCGGTCGGGGTGGTGTAGCCGACGCCGGTCAAAGAGGCGCCACCCGACGACGAGCTAGGTGTCGTAGCTCCTGCGCTGCTCCCCGGCGAGGAGCTGCTCGACTTGGCGCTGCTACCGCAGGCTGAGGCAACTATTGCCAGGCTCGCGACTCCGAGACCAACTTGCAGAACGCGACGATGGCTCTTATCCACAAAACACTCCTTTGACGTGACTTGTACAGCTGGATGACCAGCCAGCTAAAAGCCGGCCCGTTCTATTGCAGTCGGATTGAGAGGATGACAGTGGTGAAGAGGAAGGCGATCGCGCAAGCGACCGTCGCCCGGTCGAGGTTGCGCTCGGCGACGGTCGATCCTGCCGCAGCCTGGCCGATACCACCGCCGAACATCTCGGAGAGCCCGCCACCTTTGCCGCTGTGGAGCAGGACCATGCCGATCAGAGCCAGGCTGAGAAGCACTTGTATAACGACTACTACAGCGGTCATCTCGCCTTCCTTTCCTTCACCTACTGAATAGTAGGCTGAATTTTTCCTTAATACAAGCCGGATGCGAAGTGAACACTTCAGCTCGCCGACGCGGTGCGTCCGACGACGTCCGCCAGTTCAGCCGGGTCCAGGCTGGCCCCGCCGACGAGCGCTCCGTCGATGTCAGGCTGGGCCATAAGAGCCTCGATGTTCGCCGCTTTGACCGAGCCGCCGTACTGCACCCGCAGGCTTGCCCCGACGGCTGCACCGTGGTCGGCGATTACCGCCGAGCGGATAGCGGCGCATACCTTCTGGGCGTCCTCTGGGGTGGCGGTCCTTCCGGTGCCGATAGCCCAGATCGGCTCGTAGGCGATCACGCTACGGGCTATCTGTTCTGCGTCGAGGAGTCCGAAGCCAGCTCGGAGCTGCCCCAGAACTTTCTCTTCGGTCCCGCCCGCGTCGCGCTCCTCCGAGGTCTCGCCTACGCAGATGATCGGGATCATCGAAAAGGCGTGCACTGCGGCCGCTTTCCTGGCTACCGCCTCGTCGGTTTCGCCGAAGTACTCGCGCCGCTCCGAGTGGCCGACGATCACATACGACACGTTCAGCTTCGCGAGCATCTGGGCGCTGACCTCCCCTGTGAACGCACCGCTTTTCTCCCAGTGCACGTCTTGAGCACCGAGGGAGATCGGAAGGTCGTCCGCGTCTATCACTGTCTGGACGGACCTAAGCGCTGTGAAAGGCGGGTGAAGAGAGATGTCGACCCTGGAAGGGTCCGACACTCCCAGGCTGTAGGAGAACTTCTGGACTATGTTGATCGCTTCGAGGTGGCTGAAGTTCATCTTCCAGTTTCCCGAGATGAGCGGCTTGCGAAGAGTTTTCGGCTTCATCTGACGCCTTCGCGCAGCGCCGCCAGACCGGGCAGGTCCCCGCGTTCGATGAACTCCAGCGACGCACCTCCTCCGGTCGACACGTGGTCGAACTGGTCGCTCAGACCGAACTTGGCCACAGCGGCGGCGCTGTCTCCTCCCCCGACGACACTGAACGCGCTGCTCGCAGCGATCGCCTCCGCTAGGGCCCTCGTGCCAGCTTCGAAGCGGCGGTCTTCGAAGACACCCATCGGTCCGTTCCAAAGCACGGTTCGTGCTTCAGTCACCACGTCGGAGAACTCTGCGGCGCTGCCCGGACCGATGTCGAGGCCCATCCAACCGTCGGGGATGTCGACTCCAACCTGTCGGGTCTCCCCGGTCGGCTCGGCGCCCGCCCCGAAAGCACCGCCGGGGCTGAGGACAGTCAGATCGCTCGGGAGACGAATGTCACGCCCTGATTCCAAGAGGGTCCTGCACGCCTCCACCTTGTCCGCTTCGAAGAGGGAACTCCCCGTACGGTGGCCTGCGGCAGCAAGAAACGTGAAGCACATCCCCCCTCCTACCACCAAAGTGTCGACCTTGTCGAGGAGCGCTTCGATCACTCCCAACTTGTCGGAGACCTTCGAGCCTCCCAGAACGGCGACGAACGGGCGGGCGGCACCGCTGAGCAACCCTTGGAGCACTTGCACTTCACGGGCCATGATCCGCCCGGCGGCGCTTGGAAGCAGCTGCGGCGGTCCGACAACCGATGCGTGAGCCCTGTGGGCCGCCCCGAACGCATCGTTGACGAAGAGGTCGTGGCCTTCGCAGATTTCCCTGGCGAAAGATAGATCCCCCGATTCCTCCCGCGGGTCGAAGCGCAGGTTCTCCAAGACGTCGACACGGTCGGCATCACCGCCGGCTGCTGCGACGAGCTCTTTCAGGCGCTCACGGATCGGGGCCATCGAGAACCTCGGGTCGGGACGGCCTTTGGGCCGCCCGAGATGGGAGGCTGTCACCACGCGTCTCGCACCGTGGTCGAGGAGCCAGATGATCGTGTCCACGCTCAGGCGTATACGAAGGTCGTCGGTTATCTCAGCGCCCGACATCGGAACGTTGAAGTCGTTTCTCACCAATACGCTGGTACCTTCCGGATCTGGCAGGTCCTCCAAGACCGGAAGCTTGCTCAAGGCCGTGGCGCTCCGCCGACCTTGCGGGTCAGGTCCACAAGACGGTTCGAGTACCCCCACTCGTTGTCGTACCAACCGAACACCTTTACCATCGAACCCATAGCCATCGTCAGCTTCGAGTCGAAAGTACACGACGCCGGGCTGCCAACGATGTCCGTGGACACCAGAGGCGCCTGGCTATACACGAGCACCTTGGACAGCGGGCCGCTCGTCGCCGCAGCACGGTACGCCTCGTTGACCTCGTCGACAGTCACCTCTCGACCGAGGATCCCGGTAAAGTCGGTGATCGACCCGTCGACCACGGGCACGCGCAGGGAGCTGCCGTCAAGGCGGCCTTTCATGCTCGACATGACAAGGCTCGTCGCTCTCGCAGCGCCGGTCGACGAGGGGACGATGTTGACAGCTGCGGACCGGGCCCTGCGAAGGTCCTTGTGTGCGAGGTCGAGAAGGTTCTGGTCGTTGGTGAAAGCGTGGACGGTGGTCATTAGACCCTTCTCCACTCCAAATGCGTCGTCGAGGACTTTGATCATCGGCACAAAACAGTTCGTCGTGCACGAAGCGTTGGAGACGACAATGTGGGACGCCGGGTCGAAGGTGTCGTCGTTCACTCCGACCACGAAGGTTGCGTCGGCTCCCGTCGCGGGTGCGGATACCACGACCCTCGGGGCTCCTGCCTCTAGGTGGGCGGCCGCCTTGTCCCTGTCGGTGAAAATGCCGGTCGACTCGACGACGACGTCGACGTCGAGGTCGGCCCAAGGCAAAGCTTTCGGATCGCGCTCGGCGAACACTGCGAAGGTGAGATCCCCGACGGTGATCGACTTGTCGTCGTGGCTGACCTCTTGTCGCAGCGTTCCCTGCGTCGAGTCGTATTTGAGCAGGTGGGCATTCGTCGCTGTAGGGACAAGATCGTTGACCCCGACGACGATCAGCTCCTCGGCGCCCGGGTCGGACTCAGCCTGGCTCAGCACCGACCGCACGAAGTTCCTACCGATACGCCCGAAACCGTTGATACCGACTCGCACCGCCATGGCTGGAGATCTCCTCTGTAGACGTGACTTGTGAACGCGCTCACCGCGACCAACGCTTTTCGGCGCTGGATAAAGCTTCTACTCGGTGATCTTAAACGCTCTGGAGAGCGGCGAGCACCACCGCCAGCTTCGCAGGTTCGTGGCCCCGCCCGGCCGGGTCCGCCAGGTCCGCACGGACTATCCGCGTGCCTCGAAAGACCTCGAGCGGCCCGACAGCGCCGTGGACGACCATCACGTCGACCGGCACGCCGTGGGCAAGAATCGCCTCGAGGTGGTCGAAGCTCGAGTATCCAGCGGTCTCCGGCGGCTGAGGTTCGAGGTTGCACACGTATATCGTCCGCGCAGACGTCGCTACCAGTGCTTGGCGGATCGCCGGCACGGTCGCAGCTGCGAGGACGCTCGTGTACAGCGAACCCGGTCCGAGGACCACCTGATCGGCCGCTGCTATAGCGGCGACAGCGGCCGGAGGCGCCGGCGGCGACTCCGGCCGCAGCCGAAGCCGGCGGATCCCGCCTGGTGTCTGAGCTACCGCCAGCTGGCCGACGACAAGCTGATCGCCGATGTCGGCTTCGAGGTCCACCGGCACCGAGGTCGCGGGTAGAGCTGTCCCGCGAGCGCCGAGCAGGCGGGCGACCTTGCCTGCCGGTCCGGTGAGGTCCCGGTCGGACCCTGCGAGAGCGGCAAGCACCAGGTTCCCGAGGGCGTGGCCTTCCAAACCGTCCGTGCCGGATGGGAAACGGTATTCGAGCGCCGCCGCCCACGGATTGTCCCGGTCCGCCAGTGCGGTGAGGCATCTTCGTAGATCCCCCGGGGCCGGGATCCCTATGGTCCTGCGTAGACGGCCGCTCGACCCGCCGTCGTCGGCTACCGAGACGACTGCGGTGACCTCGGACGCGTACAGGCGAAGCGCCGCTATCGTCGCGGCGAGCCCGTGGCCACCGCCGAGAGCCACGACCGACGGTCCGTCGTGGGCCGCTCGGCTCCCCCTCTCTCGGCTTTCATCACCGTCGCTGTCGCTTTGATGGGCGTTCCCACCGGCGTGCAATCCGGACCGCCTAGCGTTCGACGTCACGGTGGAACACCGCCACGTCGAAGCCGAGGGTTCTGATCGCCCCGGCGAGCTCCTCGGCGATGACCACGGACCGGTGCTTGCCGCCGGTGCAACCCACCGCCACGCTCATGTAGGTCTTGCCTTCCTTTTCGTAGCTGGGCAGGAGGAACGCCAACAAGTCACCTGCCTTGTCGAGGAAACCCCGGGAGCCTTCCTGGGCCATGACGTAATCTCGGACTTCCCGGTCGAGGCCGCTCAGGTCGCGCAGATCCGCCACCCAGTGCGGGTTTGGCAGGAACCTGACGTCGAACACGTTGTCCACGTCGGGGGGAAGTCCGTACTTGAAGCCGAAGGAGACCACCGAGATGTGCATCGAGTCTGCCGAGTCACGGTGGAAGAGGTCGATCAGCCTAGAGCGCAGCTGATGCACGTTCAGCTCGCTCGTGTCGATGACCAAGTCCGCAGCTTCGCGGATCGCCGCCAGGCGTTCCCGCTCCAACGCGACCGCCTCGAGGACCTTCTCCCGCCCGAGAGGGTGTCGGCGTCGCGTGCCCTCGAAGCGCCTTACCAGCACCTCGTCGGAGGCGTCGAGGAACACCGTCCGGACCAGCACACCCCTCTGAGACAGCGCCCCGACTGCTGAGCTAAGCTCCTCCAGCTGCTCGGTGTCGCGGCCGACGACTAGAGCCACCCGATCCCGGGTGGAGCCGGGAGCGAGAGCCAGGTCGGCGACGGAGACGATCAGCGTGGTGGGCAGATTGTCCACCACGAACCACCCGAGATCCTCCAAAGTAGCCCCGGCCTGCGACCGGCCTGCGCCCGACAGCCCCGTGACGATCACGAACTCTGCCACTTCTAGCCTCCCCTCGGAGCCGGGCAGAACTTCTCCGCTCGGATGGCGAGCAGGCGCGGGATGCTCGACGCCTCCCTGTACTCCTCGGCCCGGGCGAGGAACCCTGGGGGCGGGGCCGGCTCGCTAAGCAAGGTGATGTAAAGCCCTGCAGCGACCATGGCGTTGACGTAGCGGGACAGAGGTCTGTGAACGAAGGGTATCCAAACGTCTTTTTCGACCTCTTCCAACGACAAGTCCTCGACCAGGTACGGGCCGATCCTCCAGTACTGCTCTTCGAGGATGGTGTCGTCGATCCACCCAGAGCCGGGCGTCTGCAGAAGTGGATGGTTCAGGAGGAACACGAAAGCGCCTCCAGGAGCGAGAACCCGACCGACTTCGCTGAGAGCCTCTTCTAGAGCCGTTATATGCTCGAACACCAAGCAGGCTACGACCGCGTCGAAGCTCTGGTCTGGGAAAGGCAGACAGGCCGCCTCGGATCTCGCTAGCTGCACTCCCCCGCCGCGCCGGGCCGCCTCGGCGACCTGCGCTTGAGACGGGTCCACCCCCACGACAACGTCGACACCGGCGATGCCACCGGCGAGGCGGGCCACCTGGCCTTCCCCGCAGCCAACGTCGAGGACTTTCGTGGCCCCGACAAGCTGGGAGCTTATGTACGGGAGGATCTGCTCCTCGTACTCAGGGTCGGCCCCTTCGGTGAAACCGGCCTGCCACCAAGCGGCGTGCTTCTCCCACAGCTCCCGCCCCAAGATCGCAGCTTCAGCGCTCGAGCTGTCCGCCCAAAGGTCGCCCCCAAAGTCGCCACCTTCGCTCATGGCTGGAGTCTGCACCGGCAGGAGGCCGGGATTGGCGGGATCTGCGACATTAGGCCCGCCGGCAGTTTGCTGCGATACGATCAGCCATCTCGGCGTATAGCGCCTTGGGCAGGTCGTGAGCCATTCCCGGCACCAGCCATAGCTCAGCCCCAGGCACGGCTTCGGCTGTGGCCCTGCCACCCGAATTGTCCACCAGAGGGTCGGAATCCCCGTGGATCACAAGGGTGGGTACCGTCACCTCGTGAAGCGCCTCGGTGCGGTCCGGCTGCGCGAGGATCGCGAGAAGCTGGCGTACCACACCGGCCGGATGGTACGCGCGATCGTAGGCGGCAGCGGCCCTGTCGCGCAGCTCCTCGTCGCTCGGCGGGTACCCAGGGCTCGAGATGATCCGTGACCCCGCTACGCCGGCGTCGATGGCCTCCTCGCGAGTTGCGGGAGGCGACGCGAAGAAGAGGGCTTCTGCGATCCCGGGGTGAGACTGGCCGACACCCCGGTTGCCGGTAGTGGAGAAGATCGACGTGAGCGACAGGCTCCGCTCGGGGTGCTCTACCACGAAGGTCTGGGCGATCATCCCGCCCATCGACGCTCCGACGATGTGCGCCTGGGCCACGCCGAGAGAATCGAGCAGCCCGACCCCGTCGGCGGCCATCTCGGAAAGGGTGTACACGGGAGGGGGTATCGTCCCCGACGCTACGGCGGCCGCCATATCTGGAACTCCTGCCTCGTCAAACCACGTCGACAGGCCGATGTCACGATTGTCGAAGCGGATCACTCGGAATCCCCGGGAGGCCAGCTCCTCGACGAAAGCCTCGTCCCACGCGGTCATCTGGGCGCTCAGGCCCATGATCAGCAGGATCGGCGGGTCCCCGGGATCGCCGTGCTCGTCGTAGAAGATCTCTATACCGTTGGCAGCAACTTTGGACATAGGACAAACCCTAGCTGTGGAGCCGCTCGAAGACGGCCTCCCCGACCGTGTCGGGAAGCCACGAAAGTCCCCTCAAGGTCTCCTTGGGAAGCCCTTCGAGGACCTTGGGTCCTCCCAGCTCGGCTAGCAGCCGTTTCTTGCGTGCGGGCCCTAGACCAGGGATGCCATCGAGGACCGACAGGGTCATCCGCTTTCCTCGCGAAGCCCGGTGGTAGGTGATAGCGAAGCGGTGCGCCTCGTCGCGTATTCGCTGAAGCAGGTACAAAGCCTCGGAGGTTCGCGGGATCCGGATCGGCTCGGAGCTGCCCGGCCGGTAGACCTCCTCGAAGCGCTTCGCAAGCGACGCTAACGGTATCTCGTCTCTCAAGCCGAGGCGGTCCAGGACTTCGACAGCCACTCCCAGCTGGCCTTTGCCTCCGTCGACGAGAAGCAACTGCGGAGGATAGGAGAACCGGCGTCTCCTCTCCTCCACCGGTTTGGAGCGTTCCGCGAGGTAGGCGTTAAGTCGCCTGGTCAGGACCTCTCCCATTGCGGCGAAGTCGTCGTTTCCCTGTACCGTCTTGATCTTGAAGCGCCGGTACTCCGACGGGCGGGGCAGCCCGTCTTCCATGACCACCATCGACCCTACGTAATCGGTCCCTTGCAGGTGGCTCATGTCGTAGCATTCGATCCGCAGCGGCGACTCGGGAAGGCCGAGGTGATCCTGCAAGGCGGTCAGAGCCCGGGCCCTGGCGTTGTGGTCGGCCGCCCTGGTGAGACGGTGACGGCGGAACTCCTCGGCCGCGTTCTTCTCCACCGTCTCCATGAGCTGCTTCTTGTCGCCCCGCTGAGGAACCCGCACTTCCACGGCGGAGCCCTTCTTGGCGTTCGGGTTGACGCTGCGCTCGTCCCGGTAGCGCGAGTCCGCCGCCCACCACTCCACGTTGGTGGACGTCGCGTCCCCGGCTCGCCGACGGCCGGCAAGTCCGGGCCCCGGTTCGTCAGCGAGGGTGTCAGGCGACGAACGCAGAAGCTCCAGCCACTCGACGATCGTCTCTGGGTCCTCCGGCGGGTCCGGCACCAAGATCAGCGGCGGCACCCCCATGGGCGCTGCGTCGTAGTGCTGTTCGAGCACCTGAGCCACCAGGGCAGGTCTGCTCAGATCTTCGACCTTGTCGACTATGAGACCTTTCCGGCCGACGACCCGCCCGCGCCGCACGTAGAACACCTGTACCGCTGCTTCGAGCTCGTCCTCCACGACAGCGAAACAGTCCAGGTCATCGGCCGTCTCGGTGACCATCTGCTGCTTCTCGATAGCCTTTCGCAGCGCAGCGAGCCGGTCCCTGAGGCGACCGGCTCGCTCGAATTCGAGCCTGGATGCGCACTGCGCCATCTCCGACTCGAGGCGTGAGATGACCGGCTGGGTGTCGCCTTCCAAGAAGCCGATGAGATCGCGCACCATCTCTTCGTAGTGCTCTGCGCTCACCGCGTCGACGCAAGGTCCCGAGCACTTCTCGATGTGGTAGAGCAGGCACGGCCGCCCGAGCCGGCGGTGGTTGGCCAGCTTGGAGTCGCTGCACGTGCGAACCGGGAAGATCCTGGTGAGCGAGTCGAGGGTCTCGCGAATCGCGTAAGCGTGGGCGTAGGGACCGAAGTACCTGCTCGTCTTATCCCTCCCCCCCCGCCTAACCGTCGCTCTCGGCCACTCGTCGCCGACTGTGACTGCGAGGAATGGGTAGCTCTTGTCGTCGCGCAGGCGGACGTTGAACCTAGGCTTGTGCTGCTTTATCAGGCTGTACTCGAGCATGAGAGCTTCCACGTCGTTTCGGACCTGGATCCACTCGACGCTGTGAGCTGAGGCCACCATCTGCGCCGTGCGGGGGGCCAGCAGGGCGGGGCTTTGGAAGTAGTTCGACAGGCGGCTGCGCAGCGACTTCGCCTTGCCGACGTATATGACGCGGCCTTCGTGATCTTTGAACTGGTAGGAGCCAGGAGAGTCGGGAATGGTTCCCGGAGCAGGACGATGAAGCACGCCCTGAGTCTGCCCGAAGTCCGGTAGTTGTCGCGGTCCCGGGCGGCTAAGAGCGCCAGATCGCAGGATCGGGTGCGCAAGCCTGTCGGCGCGGCCTATGATATTAGGGCCGGCCCGGAATCCGGCTACATAATCACTTCGAGGTCGACATCCCCGCGGATGGGCGCCCGGGCTGTCCCCGCCGACCGCGTGTCGAAGTGCTCCTATGGAGGTGTTCAGCCGTGATCCGACTTCAACCCCCCCTTCCCGAGGGGTATACGACATCATCGGGATCCGACCTTGCCCGGCGCATAGCTGCCGCCAAGGAGGCCCTGGGAGAGGACGTGATGATCCTCGGGCATCACTACCAGCGTGACGAGGTTATGCGCTGGGCCGATGTACGGGGGGACTCGTTCGGGCTATCCCGCAAAGCAGCCGCATCCAAAGCCCGCTACGTAGTGTTCTGCGGGGTTCACTTCATGGCGGAATCGGCGGACATCCTGACCGGCCCAGACCAGAAGGTGATACTTCCCGACCTTAACGCCGGATGCTCGATGGCTGACATGGCCGACCTCGAAGCCGTAGAAGAAGCGTGGGACGAGCTGTCCTCGGTCACCGACGTGGAGGAGATCATTCCGATCACCTACATGAACTCCGCTGCGGCGCTCAAAGCTTTCGTGGGTCGCCAGGGTGGGGCGGTGTGCACGTCGTCGAACGCAAGGGCGGTGGTCAGCTGGGCTCTGGCTCAGCGCGGCCCTCACACCAAGGTTCTCTTCTTCCCCGACCAGCACTTAGGTCGTAACACGGCCTACCAGCTGGGTTTCACAGCCAGAGACATGGCGGTCTGGGATCCCCGTGCCGACCTCGGCTGTCTCGACGAGGCGACGGTGAAAGGTTCCCGCTTCTTGTTGTGGAAGGGCCATTGCTCAGTCCACCAGCGGTTCCGTCCCAGCCACGTGGAGGCCTTCCGGTCGGAGCATCCCGACGGCGTGGTGATCGTCCACCCCGAGTGCGCGCACGACGTGGTGGAGTTAGCGGACATGGCCGGAAGCACCGACTTCATAATCGCAGCGGTGGACAAGGCTGCGCCAGGGACGACCATTGCGATAGCGACAGAGATACACCTCGTCCAGCGTCTCGCCGACGAGCACCCTGACCTACGCGTCGTCTCGCTCGACCCGCTGATCTGCCCGTGCTCGACGATGTTTCGCATTGACGCTGCCCACTTGGCATGGGTCCTCGAAGAGCTGGTGGAAGGCCGGGTGGTCAACCAGATCACCGTCGACGAGGAAACCGCCGCCGACGCACGCACCGCACTGCAACGGATGCTCGACATCACCTAGGACTTGGAACGCTGGGCGCCCGCCAGCCCCACTGCGACGAACCCGGGGCTGCGCCGGGCCGCTCAGACGAGCAGCGGGGCCAAGAAACGCCCGGTGTAGCTCGATGATGTCTTAGCAACGGTCTCAGGGGTGCCTTCGACAACCACTTCTCCGCCGCCGTCCCCGCCCTCGGGGCCGAGGTCGATGACCCAGTCGGAGGTCTTGATGACGTCGAGGTTGTGCTCGATGACCAACACGGTATTGCCCTGGTCGACGAGGCGGGAGAGCACACCCAAAAGCTTGCGGATGTCCTCGAAATGCAGGCCTGTGGTCGGCTCGTCCAGCACGTACATCGTGTGCCCCGTCGAGCGCTTCGACAGTTCGCTTGCCAGTTTGATCCGCTGCGCCTCGCCCCCCGACAACGTCGGCGCGGGCTGGCCGAGCCTGATGTAGCCCAGGCCGACATCGACGAGGGTCTGCATGTGCCGGGCGATGGAAGGCTGGTTCGAGAAGAAGTCGAGCGCCTCCTCGCAGGGCATGTCCAGCACCTCCGAGATGCTCTTGCCCTTGAAGGTGACATCTAGGGTGTCCCGATTGTAGCGGGCGCCTTTGCACACTTCGCAGGGCACGTACACGTCGGGCAGGAAATGCATCTCTATCTTGATCGTCCCGTCGCCGGCGCAAGCCTCGCAACGGCCACCTTTGACGTTGAAGGAGAACCGCCCGGGCTGGTAACCGCGGACCTTGGCTTCGGTGGTAGTGGCGAAGAGCCGTCGGACGTGGTCGAACACGCCCGTGTAGGTCGCCGGGTTGGAACGCGGGGTACGCCCTATCGGGGACTGGTCGATGGAGATAACCTTGTCGACAGCTTCGAGACCCTCGACGCGGGTGTGACGGCCGGCGACCTCCTTTGAGCGGTAAATCCTCGCCATGAGCGCTCGGAGGAGGATGTCGTTGACGAGTGTCGACTTGCCCGATCCTGACACCCCTGTGACAGCAACGAGGCATCCGAGGGGGAACTCCACGTCGATCCCCTTCAAGTTGTGCTCCCGGGCTCCGACCACTTTGATCGCCCCCTTCGGTTCGCGCCGCAGGGCCGGCACCGCGATCTTGCGCTGTCCGGTCAGATACTGTCCGGTCAGGGAAGCAGGGCTGGAAAGCAGATCGTCGAGGGTTCCAGAAACCACGACAGTACCTCCGTGCTCGCCGGCGCCCGGTCCGATGTCGACGATGTGGTCCGAGACACGGATGGTGTCCTCGTCGTGCTCGACGACGATTACCGTATTACCCAGGTCGCGCAGGCGCACAAGGGTCTCAATCAGTTTGTGGTTGTCGCGCTGGTGCAGTCCTATCGAGGGCTCGTCGAGAACGTAGAGGACCCCGACGAGACCGCTGCCTATCTGCGACGCTAGGCGGATCCGCTGAGCTTCACCTCCTGCGAGTGTCGCAGCGGAACGGTTGAGGCTCAGGTAGTCGAGGCCAACGTCGAGCAAGAACCGCATCCGGGCCCTAATCTCTTTCAGCACCCTGTCCGCGATGCGACGATCCCGGTCGGACAGCTCCAGCTCGGACACCACCGCAGTCGCGTCCCTAAGCGACAGGTCGCACAGTTCGAAGAGGTTGTGCCCGGCGACGGTCACCGCGAGGCTCTCCGGCTTGAGCCGGGCGCCGCCGCAGGCCGGGCAGGGCACCTCGCGCATGTAGCCTTCGATGGTCTCGCGCGAGTAGTCCGACTCCGCTTCGCTGTGGCGACGCGAGAGCCACGGGACGACCCCTTCGAAGTGGGTGTCATATGACCGGACCCGTCCGAAGCGGTTGCGGTACTGCACGTGCACCTTGCGGGTCCCCGTGCCGAACAGGACCGCTTTTTGGTCGGCCTTCTTGAGCTTGCGCCACGGCGTGGAAGTCGAGAATCCGCTGTCCTCGGCGACCGCTTCGAGCAGCCCGGCGAAGAACTCGCCGCGATGCCCTGACCACGGGGCTATAGCCCCGTCGGCGAGGGAAAGGTCCGGGTCGCGCACCACCAGGTCCGGGTCGACCTCGAAGCGCGTTCCCAGCCCGTCGCAGGTGGGGCACGCTCCGTAGGGGGAGTTGAAACTGAAATTCCTCGGCGCGAGCTCGTCGAAAGACCTGCCGCAGGTGGAGCAGGCCAAATGCTGGCTGAAGGTAAGAACCTCCTCCTGCTCGTCGGGGTCACGTGACACGAGCGCTACCTCTGCGACGCCCTCCGCCAGGCGCAGCGCCGTCTCCAAAGAGTCGGTCAGACGACGCTCTATACCCTTGCGTTTTACGAGCCGGTCGACTACGACCTCGATGGTGTGGTTCTCGTAGCGGGCGAGCTTGGGGAGCTCAGACAGTTCCCGGATCTCCCCGTCGATGCGCGCCCGGGCGTAGCCCTGACCGGCCAACTCCTCGAGGAGAGCTTGGTATTCCCCTTTTCTTCCCCGTACCACCGGAGCCAGCACCTGAAAGCGCGCGCCTTCGGGCAGTTCCAGGATCCGGTCTACGATCTGCTGGGGGGTCTGGCGCGACACGGGCGTCCCGTCCGCCGGGCAGTGCGGTACGCCGATGCGCGCGTAGAGCAGCCGCAGGTAGTCATAGACCTCGGTTATCGTCCCTACCGTCGAGCGGGGGTTGCGCGAGGCTGACTTCTGGTCGATCGATATCGCCGGGGAGAGGCCTTCGATAAAGTCGACGTCGGGTTTGTCCATCTGACCGAGGAACTGCCTCGCGTAACTCGACAGCGACTCGACGTAGCGTCTCTGTCCTTCGGCGTAGATGGTGTCGAACGCCAAGGAACTTTTACCCGAACCCGACAGCCCGGTGAAGACGATCAGGCGGTCGCGAGGCAGGTCGACGGAAACGTTTTTCAAGTTGTGTTCCCTGGCCCCGCGCACCACGAGACGGTCATGCGAAACTCCTCCCACCCCTACCGAGGGCGCCTGCCTGTTCGATCTGACCTTCGCTTTCGCCGGCATCCCACCCAGGGTACCAGCGAACAGGTGTTCTGGGCTCGCTGTGCTGGGATCGTCCTGCTGGGTTCGTTCTCGGCGGAAGCGACGGCTCGCTACGATTCGACGGATGCAAGTCCTCCACGACCCGACACGACGGACTTTCGCCTCCGACAACTACGCAGGAGCGCACCCCGAGGTGATCGCTGCCATCGCAGCTGCGAACCTCGGCCACGTTCGAGCTTACGGTGCCGACCCTTACAGCGCGCAGCTCGCCGAAGTGCTCCGCTTGCACTTCGGCGAGTCGACAGTCGCCTACCCGGTGTTCAACGGGACCGGCGCCAACGTCGTAGCCCTACAAGCCCTAACCGACCGCTGGGGGGCCGTCATTTGCGCTGCGAGCGCGCACATAGCAGCCGACGAGGGCGGCGCCCCGGAGCGAACGGCGGGCCTGAAACTGCTCAGCGTCGAAACCGGAGACGGCAAGCTCACCCCAGAGCTTGTGGACCGCGAGGCGTGGGGCTTCGGTGACGACCACCGGGCGCAACCACAGGTAGTCTCGATCACCCAACCAACGGAGATGGGAACTCTCTACAACCCCGATGAATTGGTCGCTCTGACAGAGCACGCCCACTCGCTCGGACTGGCAGTGCACATGGACGGGGCGCGCATAGCGAACGCAGCAGCCGGCCTGGATCTCCCCCTACGTGCGATAACGACCGACGTCGGGGTGGACGCCCTCTCACTGGGCGCCACCAAGAACGGCGCTTTGCTGGCTGAAGCCGTGATCACTCTCACGCCGCGCGCCGGACGGGGCGTCGCATATATCCGCAAGTCGAGCATGCAGCTCGCCTCGAAATCGCGCTTCGTCTCCTCCCAACTTCTCGCTCTCTACGACGGCGAACTGTGGCTGCGATGCGCCAGGCACGCTAATGCCATGGCCGCCCGTCTGGGCAGCGAGATCTCAAAGCTGCCGGCGGTCGAGCTCACCCACCCAGTTCAGGCCAACAGCGTCTTCGCTGTGCTCCCCAGTCACATCGTCGAAGGGTTGAGGGAGCGGTTCGGCTTCTACGACTGGGACCGCCGTGTGGGCGACGTCCGCCTCGTGTGCTCGTGGGACACCACGCTCGACGACGTCGAGTCGTTCGTCGCAGCTGCCCGCCAGGCGCTCGGCTAGACCGTCCCTCACGCAGTCTCAGGGAGCTCCAAGCGCAGATCGGCTATCTCGTCACGCAGCTTCGCTGCGTACTCGAAGCGAAGGTCCGCAGAGGCTTCGCGCATCTCCTCCTCCAACGTGGAGATGAGCCTGGCTAGCTCGCTGCGAGGAAGCTGGGCAAGGTCGCTGCGGGCTTTGTCCCGGCGACGGCTGCGTCTGTCTTTGCCCGGTACCGGAGCACCACCACCGCCTCCCAGCAGCACGAGGATGTCAGTAACAGCCTTGCGGACCGTCTGAGGGTCGATACCGTTCTCGGCATTGTAGGCCTGTTGCAGGGCGCGCCTGCGGTGCGTCTCGGAGATGGCCCTCTTCATGGACTCCGTCATCCGGTCGGCGTACATGACCACCTGCCCGTTCACGTTGCGGGCGGCCCTGCCGATCGTCTGAATAAGCGAAGTCTCGCCCCTCAAGAAGCCCTCCTTGTCCGCGTCGAGGATGGCCACCAGGGACACCTCAGGAAGGTCAAGGCCTTCGCGGAGAAGGTTGATCCCAACCAGCACGTCGAACTCGCCGAGCCTCAGATCTCTCAGGATCTCGATCCGCTGAAGGGTTTCTATGTTCGAGTGGAGGTAGCGGACCTTGAGGCCGCTTTCGACGAGGTAGTCGGTGAGATCCTCCGCCATCTTCTTGGTGAGCGTCGTCACCAGGACTCTTTCCCCGACCTCAGTGCGTTCGCGGATCAGGCCGATCAGGTCGTCGATCTGTCCCTTGGTCGGCTTCACCGTCACCTCAGGGTCCACAAGCCCGGTCGGCCTAACGATCTGCTCGACCACCTGCGTGGACTGCTGGATCTCGTAGGGTGCCGGGGTGGCCGACAAGAAGATGCACTGGTTAATTCGGGTGTAGAACTCGTCGAAACGTAGCGGCCGGTTGTCAGCCGCGGACGGAAGCCGGAACCCGTGGTCGACGAGCGTCTCCTTACGGGACCTGTCCCCCTCGTACTGCCCGTGCAGTTGGGGGACCGTCTGGTGGGACTCGTCTATCACGAGCAAGTAGTCGTCGGGAAAGAAGTCCAGCAACGTGTTCGGCGGCTCCCCGGCGCAACGCCCGTCTATGTGGCGGCTGTAGTTCTCGATCCCCGAGCACACGCCTACCTCGGCGAGCATTTCCAAGTCGTAGGAGGTCCGCATCCGCAACCTCTGCGCCTCAAGGAGTTTGCCTTCCTTCTCGAACCAGGCGAGACGCTCCTGCAGCTCGGCCTCGATACCCGCCAGGGCGGTCCTCATGCGGTCCTCCCCCGCCACGTAATGCGTCGCCGGGAAAACCACGAGGTCGTCGAGGTCCCCCAGCTGCTCTCCCGTGAGGGTGTCGACCGCGACGATCCGTTCGACTTCGTCGCCGAACAGCTCGATGCGCACGGCGTGCTCCTCGTAGGCCGGGTGCAACTCGATCGTGTCGCCGCGAACCCGGAACTTGCCGCGAACGAGGTTCGCGTCGTTGCGCTCATAGTTGATCTCGACCAGCCTCTTCAAGATGGCCCGCTGGTCGTACTCGCCTCCTCGCACGACGTGGAGGATCCGCTTTGCGTACTCCTCTGGAGATCCCAGACCGTAGATGCAGCTGACCGAAGCCACGACGATCACGTCTCTCCTGGTCAAAAGTGCCGACGTCGCCGCGTGACGAAGCCGGTCGATTTCGTCGTTGATCGAGCTGTCCTTCTCTATGTAGGTGTCGCTCGACGGTATGTAAGCCTCGGGTTGGTAGTAGTCGTAGTAGCTAACGAAGTACTCGACCCTGTTATGCGGGAAGAACTGCCGCATCTCATTGGCGAGCTGCGCTGCAAGAGACTTATTCGGGGCGATTATGAGGGTGGGCCTTTGAACACGCTCGATAGTCCAAGCGATCGTTGCGCTCTTCCCGCTCCCGGTTATACCCAGAAGCGTCTGGAAGCGATCCCCTCTCAACACCCCTTCTGACAGCTCGGCGATGGCTTTTGGCTGGTCACCGGCCGGGTCGAACTCCGAAACTACTTTGAAGTCGGCCATCCTTGGATCGTACCGGGATCCGGCCCCGAAAGGTGCCCCGAACGGCTCGTCGGCCGCTCGGTCACCTGCTCTGCGACCCGAGATCAGCTATCCACTTCCACAGCCTGTCGATCTCCCGATCGAGCTGCTGGCGCGTGCCGGCGTTGTCCACCACGAAGTCAGCGAGGCTGCAGCGCTCCTGCCTGGTGATCTGCGCTGCGACGCGCGCCCGTGCGTCGGTCTCGTCGAAACCGCGCTGGCGGATGAGTCTGGCCACGGCGACCTCGACCGGAGCGTCGACGACGACTACGGCGTCGAGACCGAACCGGGACCGCGCGCTGGAGTCGAGTAGAGGGATGTCGAGCACAACCGTATCGCCGCGCCCGAGCGCCTCCGCCGCCTGCTCTGCCATCACCTGCCTGATCGCCGGGTGCGTTATAGCGTTCAGGGCGGCTCGGGCCGCCTCGTCTGAGAAGACGATCTTCGCCAGGGCGGCGCGGTCCAAACCCCCGTCAGGCCCGACGATACCCTCCCCGAAACGTTCCGCCAGAGCTCCGAACGCCCGACCGCCGGGTTCGACCACCTGCCTCGCAATGAGGTCGGCGTCCACTACGACGGCTCCTCGCTCGGCCAGTTCCGACGACACCGTCGTCTTGCCCGAGCCGATACCCCCCGTCAAGCCGATAAGCACAACCCCCGAGCCTACTCCTGGGAGGCTTGCCGCAAGGCTACGCCCTCGATCCAAGCGGGCTCACCAGCGGGGCGCTCGAAGGCAGGATCGACGCCTAGCAGGCCCCCCGTCTACCACGTCCGGCGGCGACCCGGTCCCGTCGTCGCCTAAGCTAAGACTGCGTCGAGGGTCTGGAAGTCCAGGCCGTGGGCCTCCGCGACAGGAGGCGAGAGCAGGTCGCCGTCGTGGGTGCTCAAGCCCTGAGCGAGGACGGGATCGCTTCGGGCGGCCTCGGACCATCCCCGGTCGGCGATCTCCAGCGCGTATGGCACGGTGACATTCGTGAGAGCATGCGTGGAGGTGTGCGGCACAGCACCAGGCATGTTAGCGACACAGTACATGAGGCATCCGTGCACTTCGAACACCGGGTCCGAGTGGGTCGTCGGCCGGGAAGACTCAAAGCAGCCTCCCTGGTCGATAGCGATGTCGACTAGGACCGAGCCTGGTTTCATCGCCGCGACGAGACTATCGGGTACGAGCACCGGCGCCTTCGCCCCGGGAACGAGTACCGCTCCTATAACCAAGTCGGCATCGACAACCGCCCGCTCGATCTCGTAGGCGCTGGAAGCCACCGTCTGGCAGTGACCCTGGTATATACGGTCTGCGTCTCTGAGCCTGGAGATGTCCTTGTCGAGCAGGAGCACCTCGGCCTGCATGCCGAGCGCTATGGCAGCAGCGTTCATGCCTGACACCCCTGCACCTATCACAACTACCTTCGCGGCGTACACGCCCGATACCCCTCCCATGAGAACCCCTCGCCCCCCGCCGTCCCGCTGGAGGTGATGAGCGCCAGCTTGGGGTGCCATCCTGCCCGCTACCTCCGACATCGGAGCGAGAAGCGGAAGGCTGCCATCGGGACGCTGCACGGTCTCGTAGGCTATCGAGGTCGTCCCTGCCGCCAGCAGGGCATCCGTGCAGGACCGGGACGCTGCTAGGTGCAGGTAGGTGAAGAGTACGAGGTCGCGTCTCAGACGGCCGTACTCCTCTTCGACAGGCTCCTTGACTTTCAAGATCAGGTCGGACTCGCCCCACACCTCGTCGGCCGAGTCGATCATCGTCGCGCCGGCACTTTCGAACTCAGCGTCTTGTATCGACGATCCGATACCAGCGCCGGCCTGGACCAGCACACGGTGACCGTGGCGGACCAACTCGTGGACGCCCGCCGGAGTGCAGGCCACCCGGTACTCGTTGTCTTTGACCTCGCTCGGCACGCCGACGTTCACATCTCGTCCCCTTCGCGACTCGTTGGGTGGGCCGTCAGCCGTCGACCTGGTCCGGCGCTGTGTCCTCAGCGTCGCTGGCCGGCTCCTCGGTCCCGGAGTTGCCGTCGGGTGCGCTTCTCGAAACCTCGGCGGTGCCGAGCCCTCCGAGGCCTTCCTCTTCGATGTACTCGGCCCAAGCTGCTTGCGCTTCAGACTCCGGTTCGAAATCTGTGAAACCAGCTGCGCCGATGTAGTTGCCCTGCTCGTCGTAAGCGTGTTCGCCGAAAGCGTCTCGGTACTCCGCGGCGACCTCACCGCCCTCAGCGGCTTGCTTGATCGACAGCGAGATCCGTCGGCGGGCGAGGTCGATCTCGATGATCTTCACCCACAGCTCCTCGCTGGGGCTGACAACCTGCTCCGGTAGGTCCACGTGGTGGCTGGCCATCTCCGAGATGTGCACGAGACCTTCGATACCGTCGCCGACCTGGACGAACGCACCAAAAGGAACGAGCTTGGTGACCCGGCCGTACACAAGCTCACCCTCGCGGTGCGCACTGGCGAACTCGTGCCAGGGGTCGGACTGGGTCGCTTTGAGCGAGAGGCTGATGCGCTCCCGGTCGAGGTCGACGTCGAGAACTCGTACTTCGACTTCGTCGCCTACCGAGACCACTGCCGACGGGTGCTCGATGTGCTTCCAGGACAGCTCCGACACGTGGATCAGGCCGTCCATGCCGCCCAGATCGACGAACGCTCCGAAGTTGACGACCGACGAGACGACGCCACGACGGACCTCTCCTGGCTTGAGGTTCGTAAGGAACTCATCGCGTTGCTCGCGCTGGGTCTCCTCCAGCCAGGCCCGCCGGGATAACACCACGTTGTTGCGGTTCTTGTCGAGCTCGATGATCTTCGCGTCGACGGTCCGGCCGATATAGGGCGCCAGGTCGCGGACACGGCGCAACTCGACCAGCGAGGCTGGCAGGAAGCCACGCAGGCCGATGTCGACGATCAGGCCGCCTTTGACGACCTCGATGACCGGACCCGACACGATGCCGTCCCGCTCCTTGATCGCTTCGATGGTACCCCAAGCCCTTTCGTACTGAGCCCGCTTCTTGGACAGAATGAGGCGACCCTCTTTGTCCTCTTTCTGCAGTACTAGGGCTTCGATCTTCTCGCCGAGCGTCACAACCTCGCTGGGGTCGACGTCGTGGCGGATGGACAGCTCACGTGCCGGTATGACGCCCTCGGATTTGAAGCCGATGTCGAGAAGGACCTCGTCCTTGTCGACCTTTACTACCGTGCCTTTGACGATGTCGCCGTCCTCGAACTCCACGATCGTCCCTGCGATGGCATCAGCTAGGGAGGTTCCGTCGAGGTCGTCTGCGACGATCTGGCGGGGAGTGTACTCACCCGCTTCGTCGAAGGTTCCCATCGGCGAGGAGGTCGTGGCGGTCAAGGAGTCGTCGGACATGGAACTAGAGGCCTTCTTTCGGACAGTTGAACTAGGGGGCGGGGGCGATTCCTCCATCCCGGGTGAAGTACCGACTTTACACCCCCAGCGCGGACTGTTCTCCCGGCCTGCGCAGTCTCACCGGGGCATCCCATTCTCCCAACTGCGGCTGTCGGCTAGGCGACGCTCATCGCTGCAGCCCGGTCGGCGGCGACTGCGTCGTAGGACTCGAAGTCTTCCGAGGTGTCATCCGCGTGCTCGAACTCGAGCAGGCCGCGCTCGGCCCACTGCTTTCTCAAGTAGCCGTCGTTGGCGTCGAGCAGGCCGAGTTTGCGCACGTTGGGGACGAGCTTCGAGAAGAAAGCCCTCTGGAAAGCGACGAAAGGCCCGTGCCCGGCTTCTCCCGCAGCTTGGAGCAGGCCGGGCATCACCTCTTCGACGCTGACCCCCATCGTCTCCCATACCTCAGGGGTGGTGGATCGCATCCGGTTGCGCATGGTGTTGTCGATCAGGAACTCCTGGCGCTCTTTGAGTTCGGCCGCGCTCAGACCCCGGTACAGTTCGTTCAGGCTGACGATACCGAAAGCCACATGGCGGGCTTCGTCGGACATCACGTAGCGCAGCAGCTTCGCCAGCAGCGGCTCGGAAGTACGCCTGAGCAGTTCGCCGAACGCGGCTAACGCGAGACTTTCTATAACTATCTGCATGCCAAGGTAGGCGATGTCCCACCGGCTGTCCTCGAGAAGACCGAAGATCTGCCCTTGCAGGAAAGGCGACATTGGGTATGGGTCGCCTACCTTCTCGTTCAGGTAACGAGCGAACACCTCTGTGTGACGCGCCTCGTCCATGGTCTGGGTAGCCGCGTAGTACTTGGCGTCGATCCAAGGGACGGTCTCCACGATCTTCGCCGCCGTCATCATCGCACCCTGCTCGCCGTGCATGAACTGGCTGAGCTGCGCCTTGAGCATCTCGACGCGCAGCTGGGTGAACTGCTTTTCACCCCACTTGGCCAGCGGTGAACCCGGGATGGTCGCCGCCCGGCGCGCAAGGCTGAGGACCGGCGGCTCGTCGTCGGTCACCCGCTCGGGATCCACGTCGACCGACCAGTCCAAGTCGGTGACGCTGTTCCACTGCGAGGCGGAGGCCTTGTTGTACAAGGTCACCAGCTGTGGACGTTCTCGCTCGTATCGCCATGAGAAGATCCGATCGGCATGGTCGTGCACGACCCTGACCGGATCCCCGACGCTCACACCTACGGGCCTTCCCGTGTCTGCGACGCCTTTAGGTGCCAGCACTGCTGCCTGCGAAGCTTCAAACTCTTCAGCCATGGCCATCCCCTGTTTAGTGTCTTTCAGCTTAACACTACTCTTCACATAACACCGTAAAGCTATCGGGTCCCGTTGGCGTCTACACGTTCGTGTCGCCAGTCGGCACAGCCGCAGGCAAAAGCCGCTGGCCGACGGCATAGGGTCGGCGCTCTCAGGGCTTCGCTGATGCCCAGTTGTCCCCCCAAGCCAGGTTGACGGTCAGCGGAACATCCAGTTCCGCCGCACCGGTCATGGCGTCTATCACCGCCGCTTCAGCGACCGTCTCCTCGTCGGGGGGGACTTCGAGGATCACCTCGTCGTGAACTTGCAGCACTAGCACACTTCGCATTTCGTCGGACTCGATCCGCCCGTAGAGGCGCACCAGCGCCACTTTGAAGATGTCAGCCGCCAACCCTTGGATACCGGCGTTCATAGCCTGACGTTCCCCTGCGGCTCTCACCTGGTAGCGAGACGACTGAAGTTCGGGTAGGGGCCGTCTCCGCCCGTAAAGCGTTTCGGTGTAACCGCGTTCTCGCGCCTCAGCGACAACTTTATCCATGTAGGCCCGCACAGCGGGGAAAGCTTCCCAGTAGGCGTCGAGGATCTCGGTCGCTTCGTCGACGGGTATCCCAAGCCGTTGGGCCAGGCCGTACGCTTCCATCCCGTAGGCGAGGCCGTAGGAGACCATCTTCGCCTTCGAGCGCATCGCGAGGGTCACCTCTTCGGCCGGGACTCCGTAGATCCTCGAAGCCGTGACGTTGTGAATGTCGGTTCCGACGCGGAACGCCTCTACCAGCGCAGGCTCCGACGCCAGGTGAGCTATCACCCTGAGCTCCACCTGGTTGTAGTCGGCTATCAAGAATCGGGTCCCGTCGCTCGGTATGAAACAGCGACGGAAGCGACGGCCCTCCTCGCTTCGCACCGGAATGTTGTGCAGGTTCGGCTGGTCCGAGCTCAGCCGGCCGGTACGGGCGACGGTCTGGTTGAAAGTTGCATGTATTCGACCGTCCGCACCAACTTCGTGCAGCAGCGACTCACCGTAGGTCGACCGCAACTTCTCTACCTCGCGGTATCGCAGGAGCGCCTCGATGATCGGGTGCTGACCTCTCAAGCGCTCCAAGGTCTGGGCGTCGGTCGAGAAACCTGTCTTGGTCCGCTTCTGCGGGGTCAGACCGAGACGCTCGAAGAGGACCTGGCGAAGCTGCGGGGTTGAGTTCACGACGAACTCAACCCCGGCGAGCGCTTGGATCTCCTTTTCGAGGCGGCTGGCCTCGTCTGAGAGCTCGCCGGCCAAACGTTGCAATTCGGCGACGTCGACACGGACCCCGACGATCTCCATTCCCGCCAGCACCCTGACAAGCGGGCGCTCCACGTCTTCGTATAGGGCCCACATGCCCCTTGACTCCAACGCTGAGCGCAGCGGGCCGACCGCCGCTGCCACGCCAACGCAGCGCTGTCCGGTCACCACGGCAGGTTCAAGACTTTGCGCCATGAGGTCCAGCTGCCCGCCGGACCCCTGCTCCTGAGAGCCCAGGCGGACTCCGGCGTAGCGCTCGACCAGGTCCTCCAGCAGGTACTGGTCGCCTGCTGGATCCACCAGGTAGGCGGCGATCGCCGTGTCGACGTCGAGATTGACGAAGCTCACCCCTGCATCCGCAAGCGATCTCATGATGGCCTTCGCGTTGTGGGCGGAGACCGAGGCGCCGCCCGGACCGAGCACCCGAGACAGGGCGTCGGCTACCTCCGGGGATCGAAGTGCCGTTCCGTCGATCCACGCAGCCTCCGACGGAACGTCAGCGCCTAACTCCGCTAGCGCAAGGCCTAACAACTCGGAACGGCCCTCCCGAGCGGCCCACGAGCCGGCCAACGCTAGGCGGGCACCCGCCGAACCCCACTCCCCCAGCAGCGCCGACAACGCCTGAGGCGACTCCGGTCGGCGGATCGAAACTTGCAAGGGGGCGGGACCGTCGACGCTCGCCGCGTGAGCACCGGATCCCGTCCCGCTGGCCTCGACGAGCCGGTCCCAAAGAGTGCGGAACTCGAGGAAGTCGAACAGCCTTCTCACCTCGTCGCCGTCCCAGCCACCGACGCTGGCCGCTTCGGCCTCGACGTCTAGGGGAAGGTCCCTTACAAGGACTGTCACGGCCAGGTTCGCCCTGACACGCTCCTGAGCTTCGGCGAGGCTGTTGCGTAGTTTCGGTGTCAGCTCGTCGAGGTGGGCGTAGATCCCGTCGAGATCCCCGTAGTTGTTGATCAGTTTTGCGGCGGTCTTCTCCCCTACCCCGGCCACACCAGCAAGGTTGTCGGACGGGTCGCCCCGAAGCGCTGCGTATTGAGGGTACTTGGAGGGTCTTACGCCAGTTCTCTGCTCGATACCGGCCTCGTCGTAGAGTGCGTAGTCGGAGACACCCCTCTTGTTGTAGAGGACCTTGACATGAGGATCGGAGACGAGCTGGTAGGTGTCACGGTCCCCTGTCACGATGGTGACGTCGTCACCGCGCTTTGCGGCCTTGGTTGCCAGTGTGGCTATCACGTCGTCCGCCTCGAAGCCCGGGTAGTCGACGATCGGTACTCTGAGCGCCTCGACGACCTGTCGGGCCAGGCCCATCTGCTGCCGGAGGATGTCTGGAGTCTCGGCTCGCCCGGCTTTGTAACCTTCGACCATTTTGTGACGAAAGGTGGGTTCGGGCCTGTCGAAGGTCGTCACGAGCTCGTCGGGATGGTGGTCCTTGATCAGATTGATCAGCATCGACGTGAACCCGTACACAGCGTTGGTCACCTGCCCCGACGCCGTCGCCATGTCTGTGGGAAGAGCGAAGAACGCTCGGTAAAGCAGCGAGTTGCCGTCTATGAGCATGAGCTTGGCCATTGGCCTCGATGCTAGGAGACTGCCGGGACGCCCAAGACGCCAGACACACCCGACACGGCCGAAGATGGCCACCGAGGACGCTGCCGCGCCTGGCGGCGCAGTGAAGGTATCCTCGAAAAGTGCCCGAAGGTTTCCATCCGCCCGTCGAGGAGTACCTGGAAGCCATCCACGAACTCGGCGAGGAGGGGATGGTCATAATCCAGGCGCGGCTGGCAGAGCGCTTGGGGCATTCCGCACCGGCCGTCTCTGAGATGATAAGGCGTCTCCGCTCCGACGGCTACGTGGAGCTACGAGGACGCTCGTTGCTGCTCACCGAGTCCGGACGTCGCGTCGCCGAAAGCGTCGTGCGCAAGCATCGCCTCGCCGAACGGCTCCTCACAGACATCATCGGCCTGCCATGGGAGAGAGCCCACGTCGAGGCCGGCCGGTGGGAGCACGTCATCTCAGACGAAGTGGAGCAGCGGATCGTAGAACTGCTGGGCTTTCCGACCACCTGCCCCCACGGCAACCCGATCCCAGGTTCAGGCGAAGTGGAAGACTCCAGCGTTTCGCTTGCATGCGCTGCCCAAGGCGAGCGGGTCCGCCTGGCGAGGGTGACAGAGCTGGTCGAACTCGACGAAAGCACCCTCAGCTACCTATCGTCACACGGGTTCATACCCGGGACCGAGGCGACGGTGGCTTCTAGGGCCCCTGACGGGACCATGACACTCGATCTCGGCTCGGCGACTATCGCCATCGGCCCGTCGCTGACAGCCCAGCTTTTCGTGACGGCCGCCTAAAGCCTCGCTTCGCCGCCTCCTGCAGACCTACCGTCGCGACGCCAGGTCCGGCGTTGCGTTCAGGGGCGCTCGTCGGCCAGCGGTCTAAAACCCTGGTTGACCCTCTCGGCGACGTCGAGCATCTTGACACGCTCTTTCATCGCGGTCTTTTGAATCCACGAGAAAGATTCGTGCTCCTTCCAGCCGAGGTCGTCCATCAAAGCGCCCTTCGCCCTGTCCACAGCCTTGCGGACTACGACCTGCTCCTCGAGAGACTTCACCTGCTCATCGAGCGCCTTCATCTCCGCGAAGCGACCCAGTGCCATCTCGATCGCAGGGAGCAGCTCGCTTTTCTGGAATGGCTTCACGAGGTAAGCGAGAGCGCCGGCATCCCGCGCCCGTTCGATCAGGTCCCTCTGGCTGAACGCCGTCAGGATGAGTACCGCGCAGAGATGATCCACGTTGATCTGTCGGGCCACTTCCAAGCCGTCCATACCAGGCATCTTCACGTCGAGTATCGCCACGTCAGGCCGGTAACGGCGCACCAACTCGACGGCCTCGTCCCCGCGACCGGTCTGGGCGACCACTTCGTAGCCCTCTTCCTCCATGATCTCTTTGAGATCCAAGCGGACGATCGCTTCGTCTTCGGCTAGCACAACTTTTACTGGCACGTGAACTCCTTGGGGAAGAGTGAGGGAGGTGCGGCGAGCGTCAAAACGCTGACTGTTCCGGCCCGACGAGACGGTCGAGCAGGTCGTCCTGGGCCGTCTGCAGTTCGACAACTTCTGCCGCTACCGCCGATCGGCTCCTCGCCATAGCCTTGGCGTGGCGCTCCGCTTCGGCGAACTCGCGGTAGGCAAGAGGAGTCTCCGACACCAAGGAACGGATTCGCGCCTCGTCGGCCGACTCTGTCATCACCGCCAGCTGCTCATCTATGAGCGCGAGCTCTTCCCGTGCGCGCTTTAGGCGTGCTGCAACGTCGAAAAGCTTCCGCTCAATAGATACCCGGGACATTTTCCAACAACTGTACCCCACGCGGCCTTCGAGCTCGTCTGGCGCCCGAGCTCGTCTGGCGCCCGAGCTCGTCTGGCACCCGGGTTGCGTAGCAATGAGAAACCTTAATGCACTTCTCAGCTGGATCCGCGAGACTGGGATTGTGCATGTCCTGGTGGTCGATGACGAACCTGCTGTGCGCCAGGCGCTGGACCGCGCTCTGCGCTTCGAGGGCTACAAGACCGAGCTCGCCGCCGACGGTTCTGCCGCCCTTGCCTCGCACGCCGAGCGGCCCGCGGACGCGATAATCCTCGACGTGGCCATGCCCCGCATGGACGGTTTGGAGGTCTGCAGGAGGATCCGAGCCGCTGGTGACACGACGCCGGTGCTTATGCTCACCGCTAGGGCCGCTGTCACCGACCGGGTAGCCGGCCTCGACGCCGGCGCGGACGACTACCTCGTGAAGCCCTTCGCCTTGGAGGAGCTGCTGGCGCGGATACGGGCCCTGCTTCGCCGCAGCGCCCCCGCCGAGGAGGACCTGCTCCAGTTCGCCGACCTGTCACTCGACGTCGGTACCAGGGAAGTCAGGCGCAAAGACAGGCTCATTGAGCTTACCAGGACCGAGTTCTTGCTTTTGGAACTGCTACTGCGCAACGCCAGGCAGGTCCTCACCCGGGAGCTGATCTTCGACCGGGTGTGGGGTTACGACTTCGGCGCTAACTCCAACTCGCTCGAAGTCTACATCGGATACCTCCGCCGCAAGACCGAGGCTGAAGGCGAACCCCGCCTCATCCACACCGTGAGAGGGGTCGGATACGTGCTGAGAGAGCCGACCCAGACGTGACCGACCGCGACACCAACCCCTACGAGGACCTGTTGGACTCGTCGACGCCAGGACCTCCAGCCCTGCCGGTGTCGCCAGGCGTCGACGAGGGGGATCCTCCTAGTGGGCTTGCGGCCGAACTGGATCCGGCGGTGACCGACGGGACAGCTAGGAGCATAAAAGCCGCGTTGCGTAAGCTCAGCTTCCGGACGCGGCTGGGCTCGGCTGTGGCTCTTGCTGTGGGCTTGACGCTCGCGCTGGCTGCCCTGGGCTCTTACTACACGGTCAAGCACCAGCTTTTTTCCCAGGCCGACAGGTCCCTTCAAGGCGACCTGTCTATCCTCAGCTTCTCCCAGGAGGGCGTCAACAGCCAGAAAGTCCTTGACGTCTTGAGCCGCACGGATGGCGGCTTCGTGCAGTACATAACGTCCACGGGCCAGGTCCTCTACAACAGCCAGGTTGCGACAAGCCCGCTGGCTACGTCACTGGCCCCGACCAAATCCCAGACGGCGGTCGCCAACGCCGGCAGCGGTTACCTGATAGATACCGTCAGCTACAGGGGAGCCCCTTATCGTGTCATAACAGCCGCAGCTCAGGACCCGTTCTTTCCGGGCTTGCACATCGCTGTGCAAGTAACGCTTCCTTTGGCGTCGATATACCACACTCTGTCCACCCTACGGGTGATCCTGTGGCTGGTGACGGTCTGCGGCGTCGCGCTTTCGCTGGGCATCGGCTACCTAGTCGGCCTAGGGGCCCTGCGGCCCGTTGCCCGTCTGACCAAAGCAGCGGAGCACGTCGCTGGAACCCAGGACCTTCAAGCGAGCATACCCGTTACCAGCCACGACGAGCTCGGGCGCCTGGCAACGGCGTTCAACTCGATGCTTGCCGCCCTAGCAGCGTCGCGCCAACAGCAAGCCCAGCTAATCTCCGACGCCGGTCACGAGTTGAGGACCCCGCTCACGAGCTTGAGGACCAACATCGAAGTCCTGCTGCGGGCTCCTGACCTGTCCGGTTCCGACCGGGCAGAGCTCACCGCTGACGTTCAGGCCCAGATGCAAGAGTTGACCAACCTGGTCGGAGACCTGGTGGACCTCGCCCGACACGAGGAACGCCAGGCGGAGCCCATAGAGGTGCGTCTCGACGCTATAGTCGCGCACGCCGTCGAGAGGGCACAGAGGAGAGCGCCAGGGTTGCACTTCGACTTGCACCTCACGCCTGGGTCAGTTCGAGCCCAGCCCGCCCTTCTCGAACGGGCGGTCCTGAACGTGTTGGACAACGCAGCCAAGTGGAGCCCGCCGGGAGGTGCCGTCGAGGTATGGCTTCAGCGCGGCAACGTCTGGGCGCTTGACATCCACGACTACGGGCCGGGAATCGCAGACGAGGACATCCCCCACGTCTTCGACCGCTTCTACAGGGCCGCCACAGCTCGCAGCATGCCGGGCTCCGGGCTGGGACTCGCAATCGTCGCCCAGGTCGTCGCCGACCACGGCGGGACGGTGTCGGTGTCAGTGCCGGCGCAAGGCGGGACACACGTCCATATCGAGCTTCCTACGGTCCCCGAAGACGAGGTGGACCCTCATGCGATTCGACAGAACTCTGCCCCCGGCGAAGACGCCACCTGGGAGGCGGAGGGCTCGGGGCAACTTTCGGACCGGGACCGTCCAACGCCGTCGGAGGACTACGTCGAGATCACTTGAGGAGTGCTCCCGGAAGCGAAGGTTGTTAGCCGCCGCCGAGCTGTATCGCCTTGACCAGGAGAAGCACAGCGCTCAAAACCAGATAGCCGCGTAAGGAGAGTATCCCCACCCTAAGGCCGGGCGACCAACGGACCGGCTTTAGAAGCGCTAACGGCGGCATCCGCCAAGTGAGCTTCTCCGCCTGGGTGATCTCAGGCACCTCGACCTTCGCTTCCCTGCCTTGACGGCGGGTCGCTACGCGTACAGCTACGGCTATGGCGACGCCGACCACACCCAGAGCTACCGTCAGGTAGACGAACACCGCCGTGACGTCGATGCTAGGGAAAAGGGTGGTGGCCATCAGCGTTCCCGACAGCACGAGGAGCACGGCGATGATGACCGACGCGAGAGCGTTGAGCCATGCTGCGTTGACCCAGGGTCCGAGCACTTCGCGGTCGTTGCACAACAGCAGCAGGAAAACCGACGCCGAAGGCAGGAGTAGGCCGGCCAAGGCTTGCACGCTCGTGGTAATAAGCCCTAGCGGTGCGCCGGGTATCAACACGATGCCTGCCGCCAAAGCAACCATCGCCGTGTAGCTGAGATAGAACTGTTTCGCGTCAGCGAAGCTCCGATGCAGCGAATGGCGGATGCCGAACACGTCGCCAAACGCATAGCTCGTCGACAACGTCACGGCCGCAGCGCCGACGATGCTCGCGTCGAAGAGTAGGATTGCGAAAAGGTCACCGAGGAGTTGACTGTGGTTGGCCAGAAGATGGGCCACCCCGGCAGCGTTGGTGAAATTCCCGAACGCTTTGGTGTTCCTTGCGGCGTAGTCTCCGGCGACCATGATGCAAGCCGCACCCACGACGACGACAATCGAACCCAGAACCGTGTCGGCCCGCTCGTAGCTTATGAAGCGTGGGGTTATCCGCTTGTCGACGATGTTGGACTGCTGAAAGAACAGCTGCCAGGGCGCTACGGTAGTCCCGACAATAGCGATGATGAGGAGCACCGCAGCGGACGTGGCGCCCCCGTAGATGCCCGGTACGGCGAAGTTCCTACCGATTGTTCCCCAGTTCGGATGCGACAGGAACAAAAGCGGCACCTGCACAACGCTGATCGCTATGAAGATGAACATCGCCCGCTCCCACTTTCGGAAGCTCCCCGACGCCATGATAGCGACGAGCGCTGCCGCAGCGACTGGGACAGCCACGTAGGCAGAGATACCGGCGTAGGAGGCCGCCAGGGATATGCCTATGAACTCAGTGACGATCGTCAAGAAGTTGAGCAGGAACAAATCCCCGACGCTGAACCAGCCCCATCCCTTGCCGAAACGCTCATTGATGAGCCTCGCGTGTCCCACCCCGGTAACGGCCCCCAAGCGCACGACCATCTCCTGGTTAACTATCAGGACCGGGATGAGCAGGATGAGGGTCCAAAGAAGGCTGGTGTGGTAGTTCTGACCGGCTTGAGCATAAGTTGACACGCCGCCTGCGTCGTTGTCCCCGACCATGACGATGAGACCCGGACCCATGATCGCTGCGAAGGTGAGCAGCCGGCGGCCCCAGCTGCGCCGCTCGCCGATATCGCCTACGGACACCCTTCCAAAGGCACCTTCTATGTCGCCGAGGTGGGCGTCGTCGAGCACAGCCGACTGGGGCGCTTGCAGGTGATGGCCGGCCGGCGCGGGACGTGAGTGCGTTGCCGCTCCGGTGCCTTCGGGGCCGTGGGCGGCGGGGATCTCTGCCACAGGTCAGCCCCCGAGATGCGAGCTCGGCGCCGAGTCCGGGAAGGGGCCCGACGAAGTCGGGTCCCAGTCAGGTCGAGCTGGAGGCTCCCGCCGCCGCCACTCGTCGGGGATGGTCGCCTCGAGGACGTCGTCGACGGTTACCACTCCGAGGGGTCGGGAGTCGCCATCGACGACCGGCACAGTCATGAGGTTGTAGTCCGCCATGAGCAGGGCCACGTCGACGACGTCCGCTCCGGGAGCAACCCGGACCGGGTCCGATTCGACCACGTCGACTAGGTGCGCGTCGGGATCGGCGTGCAACAGCCCTATGACCGTCACCGTCCCGATCAGCCGGCCGTCGACGTCGACGGCGTGCATGGTGATAAGCGCCTCGGGCTGGATGTTGTCGGCTAGACGTATCCGCCGGAGGGCCTCAGCGACAGTCGCGTCCCCTGGCGCGGACAAAAAGTCGACTCCCATGATCCCCCCGGCACTTTTGGCGTTGAAACCGAGCAGGGTCAACACCTTCGTCCGCGTCCCGGCGGGCAGCAGGTCGAGGATCTTCTGGCGGCGTCCCTGGGGTAACTCGCCGATCGCGTCTGCAGCGTCGTCGGCGCGCATATGGGCGATCACGTCAGCTACCTCAGCGTCAGTCCTGTCACCGAAGAGCCGGTTGGCGGTGTCAGGGTCGAGCTCTTCAAAAACGTCGGCTTCGAGCTCGGGGTCTGCATGCACCACGTCGAGGATCTCCTCCCCTTCGTTTCGCGACGCCTCCTCTAGAAGGTCGGCGATCTGCGCAGGCTTGAGGCGGCCGAGCCGACCGAAACCGGAACGCACACGCAAGCTCTGACTGTGGCCGATCAGAGGCTCGAAGGCCTTCCAGTCCTTGCACGCGTCGCCGCTGCTGCGCCGGACCATTCCGAACAGGCGGGCGGGACGGCGGGTATCAAGACACGACACGACCCATCCCTCACCGCTAGCGCGCATCTCGACGTCCCACGCCCGCACTAGGTCTGCGTCGGTGACGTCGATCAGTCGGTGACCGAGGATGTCACCCCGAAGCAGAACCTCGCCGTCGCGACGCTCGAAGCTGCGCAGGTCCACCTTCGTCTCGGCAAGGACGACCGACGCCTCGGACATCTCCGAGACCCGGCCGACCGGGACGAAAACCCGGCGACCACCCACCTTCACCACGAGGCCTTTCATCAAGGGGTAGTCGCCACCGCGAAGCCTCACGACCACGTCGTCAATCTTGCCCACTGGCTCTTTGGCGGGTGAGAGCAGCTGGCGGCCCAACAACGCTGACAGGTGCACTCCCCCACCTTAGGCCAGCCAACCCCGGCCGGAACTACGTTCACCCAGAGTTCACCGGCCATTCGCCCAGCGGTTAACCAACCTGCGCTAACCCGTCTCACCCGGAGTTCAGTCAGCTAGAGCCGGCGCCCCGTAGAAGAGTGGTGAGGTTCTAGTCGGGTTATTGCCGGTGGCGGGGCCGTCACAGTCCTTCCTGACCGAGCAAGGAAAGACTACGAGACGATGTTCCCGTCCGACCGGGATCCGGCGTGTTCCCGCGGGTGCCGTCGCTGCGCACCGTCTACCCCCGAACGCTCCGGAAGGTGGGCACACTCGCGCCACCCGGCCTCGGCCTAAAACCCGCTGTAATCCAAGGTGGGCGGACCCGAGCGGTACGCTCATGGCCGTGAGTCGGGAACGTACTGGGTCGGATATGTCCGCTTCCGCAGCCACCGCCGACCTTAGCGGCGTCCGTGCGCTCGTGACTGGCGCCACGAGTGGTCTCGGGCGGGCCATGGCGCAGGCGCTTGCGCTGGCGGGCGCGCGGACGGTCGTTACCAGCCGCTACGGCGGCCGCGCCGAGGAGACAGCCAGACATCTCGGCGGCGACGCTGTCGGGATCGCTATGGACGTCCGAAACAACGCTGCGGTCCGCGCCGGAGTCCACGAGATCTACTCACTCCTCGGCGGTCTCGATCTGCTCGTCAACAACGCCGGAATCGGCATGCGGACGGTCAATCCGCGCTTCCTCACCGAGCCACAGCCTTTCTGGGCGGTCCCGCCCGAGGGATTCCGCGACGTGGTCGAGACCAAAGTCATTGGCTCGTTCCTAGTCGCCCGCGCAGTAGTTCCCCGGATGCTTGAAGCGGGCGGCGGGCGCGTGGTAACGATATCGATGAACACCGAGACGATGACCCGGCGCGGCTTTGCACCCTACGGGCCGTCAGGTGCCGGGGTTGAGGCGCTGGCCGCCGTTATGGCCGCTGACCTGGCCGGAACCGCTGTGAGGGTCAACACACTTCTTCCTGGCGGCGCAACCGCTACTGGGATGATCCCCGAAGACATCTCAGTCGAGGTGCGGGCACGACTGCTCGATCCGGCGATCATGGGACCGCCGATCGTATGGCTTGCTTCCCCGCAGGCGGCCGACGTCCACGGCGAGCGGATCGTCGCAACCGAGTTCGAGGACTGGCTGCAGCGGCGCTCACCATGACCCTCAATCCACCCTCGATCGGGTCGCCACCTAAGCCGGGTCTGTGCCCCACGGAGCCTTTCACCGGTCGGCAGCCGGTTTGCATCTGACCGGTTGAGGGGCTCGTAAAGAGCCGTCCGAGGTGTCAGGCTTACCAGGCGACCAGCCAGCTGACCAGGGCGAGCTGGCTCAGACGGACACCGTTGCGCCGGGAGCAACACAGGACCGGCGTGATGGTTGGCCGCAGCGTGACGTCGTTGCTACCGTAGCCTCATGCGTCACGTTCGATTGGGAAGAACCGGCCTGCTCGTCTCCGAGCTGTGCCTGGGCACGATGACCTTCGGCCTGCAGTGCGACGAGGACGAGTCGTTCGCCATCCTCGATCGTGCGGACGCAGGCGGCGTCACCTTCCTCGACACCGCCGACGTCTATCCCCTGGGCGGCGGCCTGCCGACGGTCGGTCGCACCGAGGAGATCGTCGGGAAGTGGCTTCGGGGGAAGCGAGACCGCTTCGTCGTCGCCACGAAGTGCGTCGGTCGGACCGGCCCAGCGGCTTGGGAGCAAGGGAGCTCCCGCAAGCACATCCTCCAAGCTGTGGAGGCGTCGCTGCGGCGTCTCGGCACCGACTACATCGACCTCTACCAGCTCCATGGTCCTGATCCGGGGACCCCGATCGACGAGACGTTGGGCGCGCTCGACGACGTGGTCCGCTCCGGGAAGGTTCGCTATGTGGGCTGCTCGAACTTCCTGGCTTACCAGGTCGCACGGGCCGTCGGCCGGAGCGAAACCCGCCAGATCGTCCGGTTCGACTCGGTCCAGCCCCGCTACAACTTGTTGTTCCGCCAGATCGAGCGCGAGCTGTTACCCCTGTGCCTGGAGGAGGGCATCGGGGTCATCCCCTACAACCCGATCGCCGGTGGGCTGCTGTCAGGCAAGCACGATCCCGCCGGTCCGCCACCGCAGGGAAGTCGGTTCACTTTGGGGACGGCCGGGACGATGTACCAGAGCCGGTACTGGCACGACCGGGAGTTCGAGACGGTGGCACAGCTGCAGGGTGTGGCCGACGAAGCGGGCGTCCCCCTAGTCACGCTGGCGGTGGCCTGGGTGCTGGCCCACCCGGCCGTCACGGCTCCGATCGTGGGAGCCAGCCGACCCGACCAGCTCGACGCCAGCCTGGCGGCGTCGGAGTTCACGCTGTCCGAGGAGCTGAAGAGCCGCCTCGACGAGATGACCAACGGTTACCGGATGGGGGATGCTGCCCGCTGACCGGGCAAGCCGAGAGAGCTCCACGCACCGCCGGCTTGGCCACGCCGGCTGATCAGTTCGACCGTCCCGGGCGGCGATGGAGCACTTTGCCGGTCGCGTTCCGTTCCAGGGCATCGACGAACTCCACGTCGCGGGGGACCTTGTAGGAAGCCAGCTGGTCACGGACGTGGCGCCGGAGCTCCTCGGCAGTCACACGCCGGGTCCCGGACCTTCGCACCACCAGGGCGCGAAGGCGCTGGCCGAACTCGGGGTCGGGAACCCCGATCACTGCGGCCTCCAGCACGCCGGGGTGGGCGGCAAGCGCCTCTTCGACCTCGAAGGGGTACACGTTCTCGCCGCCAGAGACGATCATGTCGTCCTCGCGCCCCTCGACGAACAAGAGGCCTCGCTGGTCGACGTGGCCTATGTCCCCGGTGGGCAGGCACCCCCGGATGCGGCCCGCTCCCCTCTCCAGGTCCCGCCGCTTAGCCCGGTCCCCGCCTCCCCTCCCACCGTCGGCCACGGTCAGCATGCGGTTGCCGACGGCGATCCGGCCCGTAACTCCCGGGGGGAGGGGCCGGCCGTCCCGGTCGACGATCTCGATGCGGGTGCCCGGCGGGGGGTGCCCGGCGGTGCCCGGGGCGCGACGGAGGTCGGCCGGCGAGGCGATGGCACCCCAGGCTGCCTCGGTCGACCCATAGACGCTGTAGAGCGTGTCGCCGAAGGCGTCCATCCAGCGGGCGGCCAGGTCCCCGGGGAGTGCCGATCCGCTCACCAGAACCAACTGCAGGCAAGACGTGTCGTAGCGAGCCCGGATGGCGGGCTCCAGTTCGAGCACGCGCTGGAGCATGACCGGGACGGCCACGAGGGTCCGAACAGCGTGGCGCTCGACCGCCGCCAGTAGCGCCACGGCGTCGAAGTGGTGCTGGAGCACGACGGTTTGCGCGAGTGCCATTCCTATGCCCAGGTTGGCCAGGCCCCAAGCGTGGAATAGAGGAGCGGCGACGAGGGTGACGTCTTGGGCCCGGACCGGAACCTGCGACAGCAGGGCGATCGCCGCAATGGGATCCGAGGGGACCCTGCGGGGTGCGGCGCGCGGGGTCCCGGTCGTGCCCGAGGTGAGCAGGACGTACCGGCTCGCCGTGCGTCGGGGTGCCACCCGGAGCGGAGGCCTTCGCCGGCCGCCGCCAGCGACGGGTTCGGGGACACCCAGGGGATCGGGGATGCTTTCATCACCCGGAACGCCCATGTCACCGGCAACTTCGGCGAGCGTCGGATAGCGACCGGCGGGATCGCTACCCCAGGTGAGAACCTCGACGCAAGGTTGTCCGGCTGTGGCCACCTCCACCGCGAAGAGAAAGTCCGCGTCGTAAAGAACGCCGGTGAGCCCGTAGTCGCGCACCACCCCGGCCAGCTGCGGGCCAGCAAAGGACGTGTTCAAGAACACGATGTCCGCCCCCACCACCGCAAGCGCTCCCATCGCCTCCACAAAGCCCCGGTGGTTCCGGGCCAGGAGACCGACACGGTCCTGGCTTTTGACCCCACGGGATTGCAGTCCGACGGCCAGGGCCTCCGTACTCGCCGCAAGCTCGGCGAAGGTTAACGCACCGGTGTCATCCACGAGAGCAACCCGGTCGGGAAAGCGCAGGGCGCCGATAGCGTAAGCGGCGGCCGGTGTCAGGCCGTCACGCCACAAGGCGGCCGCCGACCGCAGTGCCACATCGGGACGGACGGGACGGAGCAGGCCGGCACCACATGCGGAGCGGACAGCCCGGGCGGCATCGCCCGGACGCGGGGCCGCCCCCAACGCCGAACCCAGTTCTTTGGCCACCTCCCCTGGGACGGCTGCCAAGGTAGCGGCCGCCGCTGTGGCCTGGCGGACCAGCCGAGCGGGCACGCACCACCGCGGCGATGACAGCGAAGCGGTGGGGGTGGTCGGAGCCGGCGGGCGCGGCTTGCCAGCCTTACGATGATCCGAGGGTTCCGCCGCAGCGCCACTGTCGTCATTTCCGTCCATCGCGACTCTCGTTCCTGGCGGTGCTAGCAACGTCCGCCTCTCATATTTTGGCGGCGACTTTCGAGACAAACGAAGTGTCGTCATAGTCGGGTCCACCAGCGCCGGTGGAAGTCGCTCAGCGATTAAAGGGCCTATGGGCTATCCGTTCACCGTGCGCATGTCTGCGTAGCGGTCGCCGGCGGGGTGCTCGACGTGCTCGTCCAGCCACACCAGGTCGTCCTCGGTGAGCTCCACGTAGGCGGCGGCGACGTTCTGCTCCAAGTAGCGCCGGCGTTTCGTGCCCGGGATGGCCACGAGGTGCGGACTGCGGGCGAGCACCCAAGCGAGGGCGACCTGACCAGGGGTGCATCCCTTCGTTCTCGCCAGCTGCTCGACGTTCGCCACCAACCCCAGGTTGTGCGCGAAGTTCTCCCGGGAAAAGCGTGGGAAGCGCTCGGATCGGGAATCGCCCTCGGGGAAGTCCGCCGGGCGGCGGTAGGCGCCGGTGAGGAAACCTCGACCAAGCGGGCTGTAGGCGACGAAGCCGATGCCGAGCTCCTGGACCGCCGGGAGGACCTCGGCCTCCACGTCGCGCGAGAACAGGCTGTACTCGGACTGCACGGCGGCGATGGGATGGGTGGCGTGAGCGCGGCGGATCGTGGCCGCCGCTGCTTCGGACAGGCCGAGGTGGCGAACCTTCCCCGCCGTTACGAGGGAGGCCATAGCTCCGACGGTCTCCTCGATGGGAACGCGGGGGTCGACGCGGTGCTGGTAGTAAAGGTCGATCGTCTCGATGCCGAGCCGGGTCAGCGAGGCGTCACACGCAGCCGTCACGTACTCGGGGCGGCCGTTGATGCCCACCCAGGAACCGTCCTCCCGCCGCTCGTTGCCGAACTTGGTAGCGACCACCGCCTCGTCGCGCCGGCCGGCGATGGCCCGGCCCACTAGGCGCTCGTTGGTAAACGGGCCGTACATGTCGGCCGTGTCGAGGAACGTGCAGCCGAGGTCGAGGGCGCGGTGGATTGTGGCGATCGACTCGTCGTCGTCGGTCGTGCCGTAGAACTCCGACATGCCCATACAGCCGAGTCCGACGACGGGGACGGTAAGAGAGCCGAGCGAGCGCGTATCCATCCCTCCAACCTACCGAGTCCGGGCGTAAGGCGGAAGATGCCCTTCCGCCCTGTGCGCGTATGATGACATCGAAATCCGATTGGAGCAGACTTTGGTCAAAAGACAGTTCCCCAAGCCGGCAGAGATCTTCGATCTCGTGAAGTTCCAAACCCCTGAGTTCGACTCGACTAAGCGGAGGCTTCGAGGAGCCCTCAGCATCCACGATCTGAGAACGCTCGCAAAACGCCGCACTCCCAAGGCCCCATTCGACTACACCGACGGAGCAGCCGAAGAAGAGATCTCCTTGGAAAGAGCCCGCCAAGCCTTCCGCGACATCGAGTTCCATCCGCGAATCCTCCGCGGTGCCGTCGACGTGGACACGTCATGTGAGATCTTCGGCGGGCCGTCCGCTTGGCCGTTCGCCATCGCCCCTATCGGTTTCACCCGGCTGATGCGCAGTGAGGGTGAGAGTGCTGGCGCAGCCGGAGCAGGATCAGCGGGAATTCCTTTCAGTCTTTCGACTCTCGGCACCACATCCATAGAGGACGTGAAGAAGGCGAACCCGGCCGGCCGCAACTGGTTCCAGCTCTACGTGATGCGCAAACGCGAGATTTCCTACGAGCTGACCCGGCGGGCAGCGGCGAACGGCTTCGACACGCTGCTGTTCACCGTCGACACACCCGTCGCTGGCGCACGGCTGCGCGATAAAAGGAACGGCTTCTCGATACCACCTCAGCTAACAGCCGGAACGGTTCTCGACACTGTCACGAAGCCATCGTGGTGGTGGGATTTCCTGACCACACCCAAGCTCGAGTTCGCGTCGCTGCGCTCCACCGGCGGTACGGTCGGGGAGCTCCTCGACTCGGCAATGGACCCGACCATCAGCGTCGAAGATCTCGACGTGATCCGGTCCATGTGGCCGGGAAAGCTAGTCGTCAAAGGCGTCCAAAGCGTCGCCGACGCCAAGAGGCTCGTCGATCTGGGAGTCGACGGAATAGTCCTCTCCAACCACGGTGGCCGCCAGCTTGACCGGGCCCCTGTCCCATTTCATCTGCTACCAGAGGTCGTGCGCGAAGTAGGAGCCCACACTGACATAGCGATCGACACCGGAATCATGTCAGGCGCTGACATAGTCGCATCGGTCGCCTTGGGCGCAAAGTTCACGCTGATCGGCCGAGCCTACCTGTACGGCTTGATGGCGGGCGGTCGGCCAGGTGTGGACCGCAGCATAGAGATTCTCTGCGATCAGATCGTGCGTACCATGAAACTCCTCGGTGTCGCATCCCTCGCGGAGCTCGAACCGGCCCACGTAACCCAACTACGACGGCTCAGCGCCCCCTAGAGGCCTCCCCAAGATAGCCTTCCGCTCGTACTCCAACGAGCTCGCTTCCACGGCTTGAGGTTTACGTCGCACAACAGCTATTCCGTGAACTCTCTAGAGATTTCATAGCATTTCCTCGGATAGCCTGAGCGCGTGCGCAGCTGTAACGCCAAAGATGTAACGCCAAAGATGTGCAGTGCCCGGAGCGGGAATCGAACCCGCACGACCTCTCGGTCAAAGGTGTTTGAGACCTTCGCGTCTACCTGTTCCGCCATCCGGGCCGGCCCTTATCTGCTTCAGCCTAGAACAAAAGCGCTCAGCGCAGCGCCACTACCAGGTCGGGCTTAGAGCCTTCTGGGGATCGTTACCTTCCCGGGCCTCCCCAGGTCGTAAAGTCGACCAGGTTGGCGAAGAACGCTCTGAGCAGCTCATGCCCGAAACTCAAGGAGAAAGTCCCACAAGGTGCCCGCTTTCATTTTTCCAGGTCAAGGATCGCAGCGGCCGGGGATGGGACGGCCATGGGCCGACCACCCCTCCTGGGAAGTGGTCGAAGACGCTTCACGCGCCGCTGGTCGCGACATCGGCTGGCTTCTCAACGATGCATGCGCAGAGGAGCTGACCCAGACTCACAACGCGCAGCTGGCGACGTTCACTTTCAGCCTGATGGTGCTCGACGCGGTCGAACGCATCGGCGTGGAGCCGACTCGCCTGGCGGGTCACTCGGTAGGCGAGTACAGCGCCCTAGCGGCAAGCGGGGCCTTGGGGTTCGATGCTTCGGTACAACTCGTTGCGGAGCGGGGTGAGGCCATGCAGTCAGCCGCCGAGGCCCGGCCGGGCGCGATGACGCTCCTCGAGGGATGCGACGCCGACACCGCCGACGTGGCCTGCCGCTTGGCAGAGGGAGACGTGTGGCTGGCGAACATCAACACCTCCGACGAGTCCGTCATAGCCGGCGATCCCGAAGCGATCGAGGTTGCGGTGGCTTGGGCGCTTCGCCTCGGAGCGAAGCGCACTTACCCTGTCAGGGTCAGCGGCGCTTTCCACACACCGCTCATGGCACCCGCCCGGGAGCGACTCCGCAAGATGCTCGACACTACGGTCTTTCACGACCCTGAAACGCCCCTGGTCGCCAACGTAGACAGCAGGTTCCATACCGGCGGCGACGAATGGCGGCTGATGCTGTCAGCCCAGCTGTGCAGCCCGGTCAGATGGCATCAGAGCGTCCTGCGCCTGGCCGGCGCCCTCGACTCGGACCTCGAGGAGGAGAAGATCTTCGTAGAGCTCGGCCCCGGTGACTCCCTGTGCGCCACGGTCAGGCAGACCCTGCCCAGCGCCGTCACTCTAGCCGTGTCCGTCCCGAATGACCTGGACAGGCTGGTCGACACTATGGCCGGCGACAGCGCCCTGCACACCTATGCGTCGGTGCACCACGGGGAGCTTCTCTACGTTTCCGAGCGAGTGCTCATCAGTCCGTGCGCGGGGATATTCGAACCGCCGCAGAAACCGTTCGAAGTAGACGAACGGATCGAAGTAGGCGGCCTCGTGGGGACAGTATCTGCAAATGAGATCCGGTCAAGCTTCGCCGGCGTGTTCAGAGGCTACATAGCACAACCGGGTGAACGGGTTCAAGCCGGACAGCCGATAGCCTGGTTGCACAACTCATGACCGGCGTGACGATAACCGGTTGGGGGTTCGCGCTGCCCGAGCGTACTGTCACCAACGAGGAGATAACCACCCTTTTCGACACCAGTGACGAATGGATCGTCGAGCGAAGCGGAATCCACACACGTCACGTGGCTACAGGACCTTTCGTTGACCCGCTGGCTGATCCCCACCCTCCTCTGAACGGCCTGGGCACGACCGGCACGCTCGCAGTCCGAGCGGCACGAGAAGCGCTGCAGGTAGCCGGCCTAGAAGCAGCGGACGTCGACATGGTCGTTCTGTGCACGACGACCCCTGACCAGTTGATCCCAGCCAGCTCGGCTTCTGTCGCAGCGGAGCTGGGCGTGACCGGCGGGGCGATGGACCTCAACGCCGCCTGCGCCGGTTTCACATACGGGATCGTGACCGCCAGCGGCCTGATCGCAGCCGGAGCTCGGCGGATCGTGTTGATTGGAGCCGAAACCCTGTCGCGCGCGACGAACTGGTCGGACCGGACGAACGCTTTCCTCTTCGGCGACGGCGCAGGAGCCGTCGTGGTCGAAGCCACCCCCGGTGACAGTTCGCTTCTAGGGTGGGATCTAGGCGTCGACGGTACATTGGTCGATCTTCTCTACGCCCACCACGGCTCGGGGATGGTAATGCGGGGCCAAGAGGTCTTCCGGAGGGCCGTGACAGCCACCGTGAAATCAGCAAGAGCCTCTTTGGAGCGGGCAAAGCTCGACGTGGACGACGTCGCTTTGTTCGTGCCTCACCAGGCAAACATCCGGATCATGGACGCCGTCGCGTCGAGGCTGGGACTTCCCCAGGAGAAAATCGCGTCGGTCATCGGGTTCACCGGCAACACGAGCTCGGCTTCTATACCGCTCGCCCTGGTCGACGCGATCCGCAGCGGACGGGTGTCCGACGGCGACCACCTGCTTCTGGCCGGTTTCGGCGCGGGTATGACCTGGGCGTCCGCAGTGTGGCGCTGGCAGGTGAACCAGCCGTGAAACGTGAAGGGACTCTGCCTACACAGTAGATTCGTGAGGTTGACCCGACGCAGTAACAACGAGACAAGAGAGAATAAGAGAGGATATGATGGACCAAGAGGAAGCATTCGACAAGTTCAAGCAGTGTGCCGTAGACGTACTTCAGGTCGAACCTTCGAAGGTGACACCCGAGGCCAGCTTCGCTGACGACTTGGACGCCGACAGCCTCGACCTGGTCGAGTTGGTGATGGCCCTCGAAGAGCAGTTCGACATCACCGTCGACGAGTCCGAGCTCGAAGGCGTCAAGACTGTGGCTCAAGCCTTCGGTCTGGTCACCTCGAAGCTCTGATGTTCGCCCTCCACCCCTACCCGGGCAACGCCGGGATACCAGGAAGGCGGGTCGTGGTCACGGGAGTCGGGGTGGTGGCACCTTGCGGGGTCGGCCAGGAGGCTTTCTGGGCGGGACTTAACCGTCCTCCCGCCGACGGCCCCCGCAGAGTTCCCAATTTCGACGCCAGTTACATCTACGGGCCGAAGGAGCTTCGCCGTGTGGACCGCTTCACGCAGCTTGCCGCGGTAGCCGCCGAGGAAGCGGTGGCCGACGCGGGCGGTTTGGCGGCCTTGCAGGTCGACCCCGACCGCGCAGGAGTCATGATCGGCACCGGGATAGGCGGCATCGAGACCCTCGAAGAGCAGATTCACGTCATGGACGAGCGGGGCCCGCGCCGCGTCACACCGTTCCTGGTTCCGATGATGATGGGGAACCGGGCCGCTGCGGACGTCTCGATGCGCTACGGGCTGCGCGGGCCCTGCGAGGCGATCGTCACAGCGTGCGCAGCCGGCACCCAAAGCGTCGGAGCCGGTGCTCGCCTAGTAGCCTCCGGGCGTTGCGACGTGGTGCTGGCCGGGTCCTCGGAGGCGGCGATGACGCCGATCGGAGAAGTTGGTTTCGCCAACATGACGGCACTGTCGACGAGTGGCAAGTCGATGCCTTTCGACGCGAAGCGCGACGGGTTCGTCATGAGCGAAGGGGGCGCTGTGCTCGTCCTGGAGGACTTCGAGCACGCGAAAGCTCGCGGTGCGAAGATTTACGCCGAGGTCCTCGGCGCGGCGAGCACGGCGGACGCACATCACATCACAGCTCCCGCTCCTGAGGGTGCCGGAGCCGTGGCATGCATGGAACTGGCTATACAAGACGCCGGGCTCGTCCCTGCGGACATCGTCCACATCAACGCTCATGGGACTTCCACCCCGGCCAACGACCGATCCGAGAGCACGGCCATCACCAAGGTGTTCGGATCTCCCGGCCCGATCGTCACGTCCATCAAAGGCGTCTGCGGGCACTCGCTGGGTGCCGCCGGCTCGATAGAGGCGGTCGCCTTGGCGTTGACGATCGCCAAGGCGAGCATACCTCCGACGGCCGGCCTGACGGAGCTGGACCCCGAGATCCATCTCAAAGTGGTAACCGGATCAGCGTTAGCTTGGACTCCCGGGCCGTCGCTGTCGAACAGCTTCGGCTTCGGCGGCCACAACGGAACTATCGTTATGGGACCGCCAGCCGCCTAAGCACGACAGCCTGGACCGCTAGCCGTCGACGCCGGGCCCTGCTGTCATCCCGCCAGCGCCGAAAGGAGCTTCTTCGGCGTGTCAGCCGGAGAGACCTTGTACCAGACCTGCTCTAGTCTTCCTTCCTCGTCGATCAGGAACGAAGACCGGAGTATGCCCATGTACTTCTTGCCGTACATGGACTTCTCGGTCCACACGCCGTAGGCTTGGGCCACCGAATGGTCGGCGTCGGAGAGGAGAGGGAAACCCAGGTTGTACTTCTGGTCGAACTTGGCCTGTTTCGCCGGCGGATCGGGGCTTATCCCGATAACGGCTGTCTCGCCGACGTCGCCGAGGACGTCGCGTAACCCGCACGCCTGGGTTGTACATCCCGGGGTGTCGGCTTTGGGATAGAAGTACACGAGGACTTTGCGGCCACGGAAAGACTTCAGTCCCACCGTGGCAGAGTTCTGGTCGGGCAGCTCGAACTCTGGGGCGGCATCGCCAGCCTTCAGCACGTCTGACCTTTCGCCAAGTTAGAAGTGGACGGGTTGTGCATAACGAGGATGGTAGCCATCGCGGACCGGATCCGCCCGCTGCTGTCGGCGGGGCCGCTACGCCAGCGAGACGATGTGGCGTCCGGTGAGCTCCCCACGCGATATCCGCGTGAGGGTGTCGTCGAGACCGTCGAGGTTGGTTTCGGTCACCATGTCATCCAGACCAAAGGGCCTGAGGTCAGCGCCTAGACGTTCCCACACGGCCCGCCGTCGGTCGATAGGCACCTGGACAGAGTCGATTCCGAGCAGAGAAACCCCCCGGAGGATGAAAGGCATCACCGTAGTAGGGACGGTCGCTCCGCCGGTCAGGCCGCTTGCAGCGACGGCTCCGCCATATCTGATGCCGGCGAGCACGTTGGCGAGGGTCACCCCGCCGACACAGTCGACGGCCCCTGCGTAGACCTCGGATTGCAGCGGCCTTGCTTGCGGGGACTCCAAGACCGAGCGGTCGATGACGTCAGAGGCGCCGAGGGAGCGCAGGTAGGACCCGGCGGTGGCGCACTTTCCGGTGCTGGCCACTACCTCGTAACCCCTGGAGGCCAACAGGTTGACAGCAACGCTGCCGACGCCGCCCGTCGACCCGGTAACCAGGACCGGCCCCGAGCCCGGCTGCAGGCCGGCTTTCTCCAGCGCTATGACCGACAGGGCGGCGGTGAAACCTGCTGTGCCTATTACCATCGCAGAGCGGCTGTCGAGGCCCGCCGGCATAGGAACCAGCCATTCGGCGGGGACTCTCGCCCGGGCGGCGAACCCGCCGTGGCGCGACACGCCCAGTTCGTAGCCGTGGGCTATCACCGCAGCACCCTCCGGTAGCGCACCCGCCGGCTCGGCGAGCCTGCCGGCCAGGTCGATGCCGGGCACCAGAGGCGAGATGCGGGCCACGCGACCGTCCGCCGACGCGGCGAGGGCGTCCTTGAAGTTGACCGACGACCATTCCACGTCGACCAGCACCCCGTCCCCTCCGAGAAAGTCGAGATCTATCTGCTCTACGTGACGCCGAAACCCGTCTGGGTCCTTGGATGCCACGAACGCCGGGAAGCCTTTTGTGCTCACAGGGACCACGCTAACGGCCAGGCTGGGCCTGCGTCGACACGCAGGCGCTGCTGACCCCAGAACGCCTGCTCCACGGACCTGAGCGTCACTTAAGGTCCGGCGGTCCTTCTAGTCCCGGAGGTCGGATAGATTACCCGGGTGAAGTCGGCTATCCCCTCTGATCTCGCCGTCGGCGGGTTCAGCTCGAACCCGCCATGGGAGATCGACCCCGACAGGCTCGCATGGCGTAGCGGTTCAGAGTCGCGTCGAAGCGAAACCCAGGCACAGGTGCCGAGGCTGCTCCGTCACCGGGTCCTGCCGCCAGGGAGGCGAGTAGTCAAAGTCGCTTATAAGCTAGGGGTTGCGCTGGCCGGTTGGTATCTCTTCGACAGGCGCCGCGCACGAAGGACCTCAGAGCCCGAACTGTCCCGAGCCGGCCTGTCGCGGCGTCTGCGTAAAGCCTTCCAAGGGTTGGGGCCCACCTACATCAAGCTAGGCCAGATCCTCTCATCGGGGGAGGGCCTGTTCCCACCTGAGCTCGTCGGGGAGTTCCGCCTCCTTCGGGACCGTGTGCCGCCAGAGACTTTCGACACAGTCCGCGCGGTTGTGGAGGAGGATTTGGGAGCGACTCTGGAAGAAGTGTTCTCCTCTTTCGAGCGCGAAGCCCTCGCCGCAGCGTCGATCGCCCAAGTTCACGCCGCAACCCTGCACACCGGTGAGAGCGTTGTGGTCAAGGTGCAACGACCTTCGGTCGCGCGTAACGTGACCGAGGACCTCGCTGCGATGAGCTGGATCGCGCCGCACCTGATAGGCCGCATACCCGTAGCCAGCCTGGCGAACCCCCCAGCGCTGGTCGAGTTGTTCGCCGAGACGATCGTCGAAGAGCTGGACTTCCGCCTCGAGGCGGACAACATGCTCGACGTTGCCAGAGTGTTCGCCGCGACCGACCAGCGCCGGGTCATAGTTCCACGACCTCATCCGCAGCTGGTGACACGGCGCGTTCTTGTGATGGAACGCCTGAGCGGCTTCTCCTTCGACGACGTCGAAGGCATGAGAGCAGCCGGAATCGACACCACCGAAGTGGTCCGGGCGCTCATGATCTCCTTCCTTGAAGGGGCCACACTGTTCGGGGTGTTTCACGGAGATCTCCACGGCGGGAACCTGTTCGTGCTCCCAGATGGCAAAGTCGCTCTGCTCGACTACGGGATCACAGGCCGGCTTGACCAGCCGCGCCGCCTCGCCTTTCTCAGGATGCTCATGGGCGGGACGATCAACGACCCCAAGATGCAGCTCTCGGCGCTTCGCGACCTTGGAGCGCTTCCAGCGGACACCGACCTCGACGCCGTGATAGTCGACCTGGGGATAGACAAACCCGTGAGGGATCCTACGACGATGTCGCCGGATGAGCTCCTCGGCGAGATCCGCGACATCACCAAAAAGCTCCTAGCCTACGGAGCAAAATTCCCCAAGGTACTGATGCTCTACGTCAAGGACCTCCTCTTCATCGACGGTGCACTCGCGACTCTCGCACCTGACCTCGACCTCTTCCAAGAGGTGACGCGGATCGCAATGTACTTCACCTCGCGCCACGGCGAGCGCATCGCAGCGGAGGTCGGGGTCGATCCTCGCGAGACCGCCGTCGACCTCGACGGGATCAGAGCGTCGCTAGGAGTTCCGTCCGAGGTCGAGTCGATGAGCTACCGGGACCTCCAAGCCCGGCGAGCGTTGATCCGAAAGAGGATGCGCGACCACCACAAGGCGAAGCACCCAGGCTGACTCCGCCCGGTAGGGTGGTCAGTCCGCCCGAATCTGGAGTTCAACGAAAATTTTTCCCTGCCATGTTCAGAACTGATATCCGCAACGTAGCGATCGTCGCCCACGTAGACCACGGCAAGACGACACTGGTCGACGCCATGCTGCGCCAGTCCGGGGCGTTTCGCGCCAACCAGGAAGTCGCCGAACGGGTGATGGACTCGATGGACCTCGAACGCGAGAAGGGCATCACCATCCTCGCCAAGAACACGACCGTCCGCTACCACGACATGCGGATTAACATCGTCGACACGCCCGGTCACGCCGACTTCGGTGGCGAGGTCGAGCGCGGCTTGACGATGGTGGACGGAGTCCTCCTTCTCGTGGACGCCAGCGAGGGTCCCCTCCCCCAGACCCGCTTTGTTTTGCGCAAGACCCTCGAAGCGCGCTTGCCGGTTATATGCGTCGTCAACAAGATCGACCGCCCCGACGCCCGGCCCGCTGAGGTAGTGGACGCCGTGTACGACCTGTTCTTGGATCTAGGAGCAGACGAGGAGCAGATCGAATTTCCGATCGTATACGCCAACGCCAGGGCGGGACGCGCTGCCATGACCCCGGACCAAGTCGACTCCTCCCCGGGCTTGGGAACACTGTTCGAACTGTTGGTAGACGCGATACCCGCCCCCACCTACGAACCGGACCATCCTTTCCAGGCTCTGGTAACCAACCTTGACGCCTCGCCGTACGTCGGCCGGCTCGCCCTGTGCAGGGTTCGTAACGGTCGGGTTCGCAAGGGTGACTCGGTTGCGTGGTGCCGCCACGACGGGACGATAGAGCGGGTTCGTCTGTCGGAGGTTTACGTCACCGAGGCGTTGGACCGCGTCGACGCCCCACCCGAAGGTGTAGGTCCCGGCGAGATCATCGCCGTGGCTGGCATCCCGGAGATAATGATCGGGGACACTCTCGCCGACCCCGACGACCCTAGACCGCTGCCTGTCATCTCCATCGACGACCCGAGCATCTCGATGACCCTTGGCATCAATACCTCTCCCCTCGCGGGGCGGGCCGTGGACGGCCACAAGCCTGGGACGAAGCTGACCGCCCGTCTCATCAGGAACCGCCTCGACGCGGAGCTGGTCGGCAATGTAAGCGTGAAAGTCCTCCCGACGGAGCGTCCCGATACCTGGGAGGTGCAAGGACGTGGGGAGCTGGCTTTGGCGGTGCTCGTCGAGCTGATGCGGCGCGAAGGTTTCGAGCTCACCGTCGGCAAGCCTCAGGTCCTCACCAGGCAGATCGATGGGAAGCTGCACGAGCCCATGGAAAGGGTGAGCGTCGACGTTCCAGAGGACTTCATGGGCGTGGTCACTCAGCTCTTGTCGCTACGCAAAGGAAGGATGGAGGACCTTGTCAACCACGGCACCGGCTGGGTCCGGATGGAATGGCTGGTCCCTTCGAGAGGCCTCATCGGATTCCGCACCGAGTTCCTCACCGAGACGCGGGGAACCGGCCAGATCCACCATATCTTCGAAGGCTACGAACCCTGGCACGGGGACCTGCGGACACGGCCCAACGGGTCGATGGTCGCCGACCGGCGGGGTCCGACGACGGCGTACGCCCTAACGAACCTTCAAGAGCGCGGTGCCTTGTTCGTCGGTCCGGGGGTCGAGGTCTACGAGGGGATGATCGTCGGGGAAAACGCCCGCTCGGATGACATGGACGTAAACCCCACGAAGGAGAAGAAGCTCACGAACATGCGTGCGGCGGCGTCGGACGATACTGTTCGTCTCGTCCCTCCCCTTCAGCTTTCACTCGAGCAGGCCTTGGAGTTCATACGCGACGACGAGTGCGTCGAGGTGACACCCTCGGTCGTGAGGATACGCAAGGTCGTCCTCGACGCTTCCGACCGCGCCCGCAGGCGAGCTGCGAGCCGGCCCGCCCGCTCCTAGCCTGGATCCACAAACCGGTCGTCTGGCAGGGCAAGTTGCGAGCCGGAAACCTTGCCGAAACACTGACCTGCCAAAATGTGACAGATGGGGGATCTCCTCGACGACTACAGCCTTGCTCGTCCCTACGGTCGAAGTGCATGGGACGAGATGTTCGAGGACCGTGGGTCGCCCCGACCGGGCGCGAGGGCTCTGTGTGACATTCTTCAGTCCCTTTCTGGCGCCGAGCTCGAGTCGCGCGCCTCGGCCAGGGACCGGATGTTTCGCGACCGGGGCATCACTTTCCAGCTGTCGGGGGAGGAGCGCCCCTTCCCGCTAGACCTGATTCCCCGTCTGATCGTCGAGGAGGAGTGGCAGGAGCTCGAACGGGGCGTAGTGCAACGCGTCAAAGCCTTGGAAGCGCTCCTCGCCGATGTCTACGGTGCGGGACGCATCTTCGCCGACGGGGTAATCCCCCGGCACTTGGTGACCTCCTCGGAGCACTTTCACAGGGAAGCGTGGGGTTTCCTACGTGATCGAGAACCGCAGGATGATGGCACGCACCTTCCCGGAACTTTTCGCGAGTCATCGGGTTACCGCATTCGATGGCTACCCAGCGAAGCTCCTGGAGGCTCTCAGAGCGGCCGCCCCGCCGGGAGTGGTCGACCCGACTGTCGTGGTGATGACACCCGGGGTGTACAACTCCGCGTTCTTCGAGCATTCCTTCCTGGCCCGCCAGATGGGCGTAGAACTGGTCGATGGCCGTGATCTTCTCTGCCATTCCGGGCGCGTCTACATGAGAACCTCCGACGGGGAACGCCAGGTTCACGTCATCTACAGACGGGTCGACGACGAGTTCCTCGACCCGCTTCAGTTCAGGAGCGACTCCCTAGTCGGCTGCTCCGGGCTGATCAACGTGGCTCGCTCGGGTAACGTCACTTTGGCGAACGCTGTCGGCAACGGGGTAGCCGACGACAAGCTGACCTACACCTACGTGCCCGACGCGATCCGCTACTACCTCGGCGAGGAGCCGATCCTACGAAACGTCGTCACCTACCGCCTCGAGGACCCCGAACAGCTCGCGCACACACTCGAGCGCATAGATGAGCTGGTGTTCAAGCCGGTGTCGGGGTCGGGTGGCTACGGGATTGTGATGGGTGCAGCTCCCCTGGAGTGACGACCCTGGTGACATCCTGGCTGGTCGCAGCGCCGATGTGACCGGCTCTCGCCTCTGATCGTGTGGAGATCCACCACGTTCCGTCCGTCATGACAGAGAATCTGCCATCCAGTGGCTAGCAGATTCGAGGTGTAGGTTATGAGGCGCGCCCAGTCGCAGGTCGAGCGAGACCCCCGAGATGGTGCGGGGGACGGTCCTGGTGCACCGCAGGCGTTGCGGGAAGCCGAACTGTAGCTGAGCACCGGCGAGGGGCATCCCTCGACGGTGCTCAGCTACAAAGAGGCCGGCAAGACGAAACTGTTGATGCTCCCGGCAGCCGAGGTGGAGCCGGTGCGGATGGCCACCGAGCGGTTCCGCGAGGCCAGGGCCTCTCTCGATGCCCAGGGCAACTCCGGTCTCGCCCAGCTGGTGGCCCGGCTGAGGAGGTCGACCAGGCCCTTGTGAGCGACGAGTCTGTCCGGGCTCCCGGGCTGTCGCTGCCAGGCGGCTTCGACGCCTCGCTCGCCCAGTTCGCGAAGATCGGTGGCTTCCTCTCGGGGGGCGCGGCGGCCGATCTCGAGCACTACGAGCTTGAGGCTTACATCAAGGCCGAGGGCTTCGAGTTGTTGCGCCTGCTGCTTCAGGACCACTTCGACCTGCGGGCAGTGAGCGAGGCACGCCTCGAAGAGGTGACCGACACCAAGGGGCATGCGCACCGGGCGGTCGAGGGTGACCACGAGCGCCGTCTCGCCACTATCGTCGGCACGGTGAGGGTGAGGGTGAGCCGGATGGCCTACCGGCGTCGGGGCCAGCAGAACCTCTATCCGGCCGACGCCATCTTGAACCTGCCCGCGGGGCTGCACTCCCATGGGGTTCGTGAGCTGGCCGCCGTCGAGTCGAGCCGGGGCAGCTTCGAGGAGGCCAAGGAGGCGATCAGGAGATCGAGCGTGGTGAACGTCGGCCACCGCCAGGTCGAGGAGCTGGCGGTGGCCACCGCTGTCGACTTCGCCGCCTTCTACGACCACCAGCCCCGGCCGACGGCCTCGGAGACCGAGGTGGTCATCGTCTCCGCGGACCGCAAGGGGGTGGCGATGCGCCCCGAGGACCTCCGTCCAGCAACCGCCAAAGCCCAGGCCGAGGCCACCCCAAAGCTTCGCACCCGCCGTTCAAAGGGTGAGAAGCCATGCAAGCGCATGGCCGAGGTGGCCGCGGTCTACGTCGTCGAGCCGGTGGCGCGCTCGGCGGCCGAGGTCTTGGCCAGCCATGGCGAGCCCGACACGACCAAGCAGGCCCCGAAGGCCAAGGATAAGTGGCTCACAGCAAGCGTGGTCGAAGACGCCGCCACCGTCATCGCCGAGGCGTTCTCCGAGGCCGATCGGCGCGACCCGGAGCACTCCCGGACCTGGGTGGCACTGGTGGACGGCAACAACCACCAGATCAGCCGCATCAAGGCCGAGGCCAAGAAGCGGAAGGTGAAGGTCACCATCGTGGTCGACCTCATCCACGTGATGACCTACCTCTGGGACGCGGCGTGGTGCTTCTTCGCCGAGGCTGATCCCGCGGCCGAGCGCTGGGTCGGCGAGAAGGCCCTCCAGGTGCTCGAGGGCAAGGCAGGTCTCGTTGCTGGGGCGATCAGGCGAAAGGCGACTCACCGCCACCTGTCGGCGAGCGAACGGAAGAACGCCGACACCTGCGCGAACTACCTGCTCGCCAAGGCTCCCTACCTGGACTATCCCACGGCCCTGGCGAAGGGGTGGCCGGTGGCGACAGGGATCATCGAAGGCGCCTGCCGCTACTTGGTGAAGGACAGGATGGCCCTGAGTGGAGCACGGTGGCGTCTGAAAGGCGCCGAGGCCGTGCTCAAGTTACGAGCGATCCGCAAGAGCGGCGACTGGGACAGCTACCTCTCCTTCCACCGGGCCCAAGAACGCGAGCGAGTGCACGAGTCCCACTACGCCGGCAACGTCATCCCCCTGGCCTCCTGACCGCCGCCGCAGGGGGTCACTCCAGGGGAGCTGCACCCATCTCACATACGCCGCGCAGCGGGGGTTCCCTTCCGCGGCAGTCGGAGGGCGGGGGTGGATGAAGCCATTAGCAGTGGTATCGGCGTAGGCGCGGTGGGGACGTCGCGCACTTCGTCGTTTGCCGAGGCGGACGACACGGACGGTCGTTCTACATATGGGCGGGCGGCTCGGGCGCTGCGGGCGTCGTGTCGGGGTGTGCGTGCCGACATGGCCCCCAGTCGTCCCGCTACCGAGGAGCCTGCTATGTCTGCGTTCACTATCCCCGAGTCGTCCCAGCTGTTTGTTGCTTGCAATGTTGCTGCATCCACGGACCGCGAGGGCACCCCCCCAGGTCAGCCTTGACGGCGTCCCCGTGTGGGACGTCCGGGCGGTCACGCTGCCCGAGGCGGAGCCGGGCCGGGACCGGGTGCCGATGCCTGAGGTGCTGCGGGTGCAGGTCCCGGCGGCGGTGATGCCCGAGCTGGTCTTCGGGCAGCCGGTGGTGTTCGCCGAGTTGATGGTGCGGACCTGGGCGGCCCGGGACGGTCGGCAAGGCTTGATGTACCAGGCGGCCGGGGTGCGACCGAAGGCGGCCACCACGGGCAGCGAGGCCAAGCCGTCCGCGTCGTCCGCCCCGTCCGCGTCGGTCCGGTGAGCGAGCTGGCGGTGCCTGTCGAGCTGGCCGGGAGCGGGGCCCCGCATCGTCTCGCGGTTGTGGTGCACTCGATCGGCCTGCCCCGACTGCCTGGGCGACGCGGCCCGAGGCCGCCACGACGGGTTGAGCGGCTCGATCGGGCCGTGGTCCGCTACGACGGCGTGTGGGTGGGCGCGTGGGCCGAGCACCTGCCCGCTCCGTTCTCCGTCCTCGTTTATCGCCCGCAGCTACCCCCGGTGGTGCAGGTCGGCCAGGAGGTCGTGCTGGTCGGCCTGCACGCACTGCTCGAGCCGGGCCGGCTCGGGGCGCTCGGCCCGTTGCGGCTCGGCCTTCGTTGCGAGCGAGTCGAGCTGCTGCGGTGACCACCCCTCCGGCCTTGCGGTCGACTCGGGCTAGACATCCCACCGGCGCGAGTGGGAGCCGGCGACGACCGGGGAGGTGGTGTCCGGCGCCGGACGTGCCCTCGGTGGTCTCTCGGTTGGCTTCCTGCGGCTGCTGTGGGTGCGGCCGGCATCTACGGCCTTGCTGGTGGCCGTGGCGGTCGTCGTGGAGGAGACCGACGCGAACAGCAGAACGCCACCGACCAGGAGAGCCTGTAACGTATTCTGTGTAAGAGGCTTTTAGGTTTGTTGTGTTGTGGCCTCTTGTTTGTATTATATCACAGGTCGAGTCTTCCTGGGAAGTACATTTCGAACGCGTTTAAGGCTTGTTTCCAT
>Ga0209012_1000110_pt1 | contig 137616 bp, 128 predicted proteins | sample RS3BMetagenome_FD_184735 | JGI IMG/M metagenome (GOLD analysis project Ga0209012, IMG submission 184735) | Ferric oxide microbial mat and aquatic microbial communities from Rainbow Spring, Yellowstone National Park, USA - RS3B (SPAdes) (version 3) ... | reverse complement strand
GTCATGGCTTTTGTCCGAGGCACCGACTCGCAGAGTCCGGTCCATATGGGAAGGACCGGGGAGACTCGGCGGCTGGAGAGCGAAAACAAAACGAGCACCTAGGAATGCCTAGGTTCTCTGGAGCGGTCGAGGAGGTCGCTTGAAGTTGACTCGCCATGAACCCCGCACCTAACTTGGACAGAGGTCATACCAAGGTGGTCCACGCTTGGTACGGCTAGCATCCGAGTCGGACTTTCCCCAGGAGGCCAGCGATGAGTGCCCTACAACCAACCAGCGCGAATTCGAGTCCTCCGGCATCGGCGGGCGACAAGCAGTTCTTGGTCAGGAGCATCGACGCTGTCAAGCTCGTCGGGGCCGGTGACGCTGTAGACGTGGAGTTGACAGCGGTCGCATACCGCCAGCTCGGGGCGGCCCGCGGGATCTTCACGGCCGAGCCGCCGGGGGAGCAGGGCCTCGAGCGTCTCCTGCCCAACGCTCCCGACTGGGGCGGCGGCGACCCCGCCGGACCGGCAGCCTTGGCGGCCTCTGACACTCGCCGGGTGTCGATCCGGGTCCGGGCGGCCGGCCCGCGATGCCTGCGGATGACGGTCAGTGCCGGGGTGGCGTGGAGCGCGCCAGCCGACGGAGTCGACGACGGGATCGTGGTCGACGCGAACCCGACAGGTGCCGGGATAGAGCTCGACGAGAACCCCGGCTACGTGGAGGTCAGAGGCCAAGGCGTCGCTTTACGCCTGCACCGTCGGCCTTTCCGCCTGGAGCTAATCGGGTCATCAGGGGTGCCCGTGGCGCGAAGCGGAGGTGACATACGCCAGGTTGCCGGCCTGCCCCTCGTGCCTGCCATGTCCCTGGGCGCCGGGCGGGTGTCGATGAGCCTCGAGATAGCGCCGGGAGAGTTGCTGGCCGGACTCGGGGAGCAGTTCACGTCCACGGTGCACAACGGCAGGAGCTTCGAGCTGATAGCCAACGACGCCCTCGGCGCCGGCACCGGCCTAACTTACAAAGCGGCACCTGTCATACACTCCTCGGCCGGCTACAGCGTGTTCGTCAACACCCCAGGACCGATGCGCGTCGACGTCGGCGCCACCTTCGGTTCGGTGCTGGAGTTGGACAACGAGGAGGAGCGCTTCGACTGCTTCTTCTTCGCAGCGGCGACGCTCAAGGAGCGCCTGACCGACTACACGGCTATCACCGGACGGATGTCGGTGCCTCCAAGGTGGGCTTTCGGGGTGTGGATGTCTCGGTGCCGTTACCGCACGCGCTCCGAGCTCGAGTCGGTCGCTTCGAAGCTGCGCGAGACCGGCATGCCTTGCGACGTGCTGCACATCGACCCTGACTGGTTGGAACGCGACCTGCTCAACTGCGACTTCGTGTGGAGTGACACCAAATATCCCGATCCCGCCGGGATGGTCCAGTCCCTCGGCTCGCAAGGCTTCCGCTTGTCAGTGTGGGAGCTTCCCTACCTGGACCCGGACTCCCCGGTGTTCAGCGAAGCCGCAGACTCAGGCCTGCTCGTGACAGGCTCCGACGGCTCGCCCGCCGTGGTGGCCAGGACCATGTCGAGGGACGGCCGGCCCCGTCACCTCGTCGATTTCTCCAACCCGGCCGCGCGCAACTGGTGGAAGGAGAAAAACAGGGGACTTGCGGACTTGGGCGTTGCGGTCATCAAGTGCGACTTCGGCGAGGGGCTCCCCGACGACGCGATCATGTCGGACGGCCGACGAGGTAGGGCGTGGCGGAACCTGTACCCTATGTGGTATAGCCGGACCGTATCCGAGACGCTGGCCGAGCGAGACGGCTCCGAAGCCCTGGTGTGGAGCAGAAGCGGCTGGGCCGGCTCACAGCGCTATCCCGCGCAGTGGGGCGGCGACCCCGAGGCGAGCGTCGCCGGCTTCGCCGCTGAGCTGAGGGCCGGTATCAGCTGGAGCCTGTCAGCCCCCGGATTGTGGGCGCACGACATCGGAGGTTTCTACGGGGACGGACCCAGCCCGGAGCTGTACGTGCGCTGGGCGCAGGTTGGTTGCCTGTCCCCGCTGTCGCGTTTCCATGGGCTACGACCCAGGGAGCCCTGGGAGTTCGGGGAGCGGGCCTTTTCGATCGTCCGGGACTTCGCCCGTCTGCGCTACCAGCTTCTGCCCTACCTTATGAGCACTGCGGGCGAAGCTAGCCGCTTTGGCTGGCCGGTGCTGCGACCGCTGGCGCTCGAGTACCCCGACGAGAAGCTCCTGTGGCACGTGGACCACGAGTACATGCTCGGGTCGGACCTTCTGGTGGTAGCTGTGTTGGACGAGTCGCCCGACGTCGCAGCCGTGGACGTGGTCTTACCGCCAGGACAGTGGGTTGACTTTTGGACCGGGAGCGTGTCCAGCGGGCCGAGCCGCACGCGCGTCGCGGTGCCACTCGAGCGCATACCACTCTACGTGCGGGCCGGTACTGTCATCCCGATGGGGCCAGCTGCGAACCACACCGGCGAGATCGACCCCCTGCGCTGGGACCTGCACGTGTGGCCCGGTCCAGCGACCGTCACGACCGTCTACGACGGCGATCTCGCTCACCGCTACCGGCCGGATCCCGGCTCGCCGGATTGGCCCGCAGGGAGGGTCCTTTGTCGCGAGCCTGCCCGTAGAGCAGCGAAAGCTTACGTGCACCTGCCCGGCGGCCGGGTGCAAGAGGTGCCAGCTGTGGCAGTGAGCACGCAGTTCTAAAGCGCCTGTGGACGACCGTGGGATGGTCCGAGCAGGCGGGCTCACCGGCCGGGCATTGTGGCAAGCCCGTTCAGCGGGCGGGTCGGCGGTGGGCTCCCACTGCGTTGCTTGCGGGCATCCCGTCGAGCACCGCTGCGATGTCGGAGGCCAAAGCGGCTGAGATCGCCTCCTGGGATTCGTTGGTGAGACCGGCGACGTGGGGGCTTAGCACCACCCTGTCGCAAGCTTCGAGACGCCCGGCGGTCGGCGGCTCGGAGACGCGAACGTCGAGACCCGCCCCGCCAAGGTGTCCGGCTTCGAGGGAGTCGGCGAGGGCTTCTTCGTCGATCAGACCACCCCGCGACACGTTTATGAGATAGGAGCCGGGCTTCATGGCTGAAAGAAACCCGGCGTCGACCATCCGCTCTGTCTCGTTGGTCAAAGGCAGGTGCAGCGACACGACATCGGCAGACGAGACGAGTTCGACCAGATTGTCGGCCCGGGCGTTGACGCCAGCCGGCAGTGGTGCTCCCGGGGCCACAACGGGGTCGTAGCCGACCACCCGCATCCCCAGCGCCGAGGCGAGTGCGCTCAGAGCCCGACCTGTGGCGCCGAGTCCCACCACCCCCCACGTCTTGCCGGCCAGCTCGGTGCCGTAGCGGCGATCCCAGGCTCCCGAGCGCACCCGGGCATCGTTGCCCACCACGTCCTTGGCGAGGGCGAGCGCGAGCGCCAGGGTGTGCTCGGCGACGCTCTGGGCGTTCGCTCCGAGCGGGGCGACCACTACGACGCCGAGATCGTCGGCGCTGCGAAGGTCGATGTTGTCCAGGCCGACACCGGCTCGAGCGACGATCTTCAGCTGCGGAGCTGCCTCCATGAGGCCTCTGTCCACCGACGTGCGGTTGCGGACTACTAGCGCCGATGCGTAGCGCAGCGCGCCGATAAGGCGATCGCGGTCGGACCACAGGTCGGATTGTCGTGAGACCACACGGCTGGCTGACAGCTCTTCGAAAGCTTCACCCCAAACGTCCTCGGAGATTACGACGGCCGGGTCCGTGGCGGGCCGATGTGGGTCGGCCGGTCCTGTGTTGGCCGGTCCTGTGTTGGCCGATCCTGTGTCGGCGGTGTCGTCGGGGTTGGCAGGTGGCATCGGTTGGCTCCATTTCTGGGTACCGCAGTAGCGTCGGTATGGGTGTAGGAGGTTCCAGCACCCGGATGATTCGCATCCGGGAACTATCACCCCGGCCGGCTTCCACCCTGAACGTCGTCATGATGAACAGAGGTCAGACCACTGTTAGACTTGCATGCTGGGATGGTCCTGTCAACCCGGGCCACGATCGCTAAAGGAGACCACAGATGCAAAGCACCGTCGGGGCGATGAGGCATAGCGCCGCTCGAATCCTGGTTGCTGCGGGAATGCCCGAGGGTCCAGCGGATCGCACGGCATGGGCTCTCGCAGCGGCCGACGCTTGGGGAAGGGGGTCGCACGGCCTAATGCGGCTGCCGTTCTACCTGGATCGCTTCTCCGCCGGGGGGGCGAACCCCGCCGCGGTGCTGCGCCAGGTCAGCGACACCGGACCAGCGGTCTGCTACGACGGTGACAACGGCCTCGGGCACTGGCAGGTTTGGGAGGCCGCCCAGGTCGCTTCGCAGCGCGCCGGCCAGTACGGCATCGCAGCCGTGTCAGTCGGCAACTCCGGGCACTGCGGCGCGTTGGGCCTGTACGTGGCCGCCGCAGCCGAGGCGGGACGGGCGTCGGTGGCGTTCTCGAACGGCCCTGCTGTCATCCCCCCGTGGGGGGGCAGGGCGCCGGTTCTGTCGACCAGCCCGATAGCGTTCGCGATGCCTGACGAGTCAGGTGCGGTGATAGTCGACCTAGCGACCAGTGCCGTAGCCCGCGGCAAGATCGCAGAAGCCGCTGCCGCAGGGCGGGAGCTCGAGGCGGGCTGGGCTTTGGATGCGGACGGCCAGCCGACCACCGACCCGGCGAAGGCGCTCAAAGGAATGCTCTCTCCGATCGGAGGGGCGAAGGGCTACGCGCTCGCGACGATGGTCGAACTTCTAACCGGCGTGCTCGTAGGAACGAACCTCGCCGGGGACGTAGCAGACCCGCTGTCAGCCGACGCGGCAGGCTCGGCTCAGCGTATAGGCCACCTGGTCATAGCCATCGAACCCTCCATGTTCGACGTCGACGGGCACTCCTCGCAGCGCATGTCCCTGTACGCGAAGCGCGTCGAAGCTGCTGGCGGCCGGCTGCCTGGGTCGGGCAGGAAGCTGCCGGGGGCTATAAGCGACGACGACCTGCTTGTGATAGCCGACAGTGTCGCTGAGCGCATCGCCGAGCACGCCTCCCGCCTCGGAGTGGCCTAGATCCCAGCTACTGCGATCTAGAGCTTGGGAGAGTCCCAGCCTTCGCCGAGCGTTGCCCGCAGCTCTTGGGCGAGAGTAGTGGTCGCGGCCTCACTGGCCTCGCGCAGGGGGGCGGCGAGGGTGGCCTCGCAAAGGCCTGCGAGCTTCAAAGCCGCCTTCCAGCCGGCCGGAAACCCTGGTCGCCGGCAGGCGAACACCACCTCGGCGAGTTTCCCCTGAAGAGCGCGTGCTGTGGGGTCCCCGGAGATCGACGCTGCGTACAAGGAGCGGACCAGGCCCGGAACGAGGTTCACCGACGCGGCAATAGTACCCTTGCCTCCAGCGGCGAGGCTCGCTGACAAAAGCGTGTCCGAGCCGGTCAGAAGACAGAAGTCTTCGCTGTTGGCGGTTCGGGCCGCTACAGCGGAGAAGTACTCCATGTCTCGACTGGAGTCTTTCATTCCCGCGATATGAGGGTGACGCGACAGTTCCTCCGTCACCGCTGGAGCGACTGACACCTTTGTCATCGCCGGTATGTTGTATATGAACACCGGGAGGGCTGACCGGTCCGCCACGTAGAGGTAGAAGTCGGCTACCGAGCCGTCGCTGAGGGGATAGTAAAACGGCGGCGGGACGAGCACCGCTGTCGCCCCTGCGTCAGCGTACGCGTCGATGTCAGCGAGAGTGGCCTCGGCGTTGACGCTGAGCGTGCCCGGAATGACCGGTGTTCCGCCGGGTGCCATACCGGCGACTGCCTGCACTAGCGCAACCCGGGTCTCGCGCGCCAGCAGTGGTCCCTCTCCAGTAGAGCCAGCGGGGCACAGCCCGTCGGCACCACCAGCGAGGATGTGATCCACCAGACGCCCGAGGCTAGAGAGGTCAAGGCGACCGGAGCCCGACGCCTCCAGCGGCGTCGCCAGCGCCGCCATGACCGTGCCCATAGCACCGTCGGTGATCCGGTGAAGGCTGGGATTTTGTGATTGTTCCACGCTGTGAGCCTAACCTGCGGTGTTGTGGTGTGGTCTTGGTCGGGTCAGATCCGAAAGTGGATCCGCTTGGCGTGACAGGCTGCGGCCGCCGTCGACCGCCAAGACAGCCCCTGTCACGAACGAGGCGGCCGCAGATGCGAGGAACACGCAGACCGAGGCGACGTCGTCGCCGGTGCCCATCCGCCCGAGCAGGGTCGGCGAGGTCGCGTCGGGGTTGCCGGACTCGATCAGCGCCCGCTGGGTCGACCCCGACGTGATAGCCCCAGGGGCGACAGCGTTCACTCGTATGCCCAACGGGCCGAACTCGACGGCAAGCGCCTTGGTCAAAGACACGATCCCGCCTTTGGTCGCTACGTAGCTCACGTATGTCGGAAGTGGGAGCGAAGCCTGGATAGCCGCGAGGTTGATTATCGCGCCGGACCCGCTCTGCGCCATCGACGGAGCGACCGCCTGGCAGAGCATCGCCGTCGCAGTGAGGTTCGTCGCTAGGACCCGGTCCCACTCGTCCTGGTCGACTTCGAGGAAGTCGTGGCGCTTGCCGTGGTCGGCTGCGTTGTTGACGAGGACGTCGACGCTGCCGAGCTTGGACACCGCCTCGTCGAGAGCCGAGCGGCGCTCGGAGGCTACGCTCAGGTCCGCGACGACGGGCCACGAACGGCCACCGTCAACTTCGATCGAGGCGGCCGTCGCCCTAGCTGCGTCGCTGTCGCGATCTACCACCGCGACGCACGCCCCGGCGTACGCCATGCGCCTAGCGATGTCCGCCCCGATGCCAGACCCTGCTCCTGTGACGAAAGCGACGCTCCCATCGAGCCAGCCCGACATGTCGAACCTCGACTCCGGGCGTCGCCGCTTGCCGTCGGTCCCGGTTGCTCCGACTCCTGGCGCGCCGTCGGCGCCCGTGGTCGGCGGCGTTGCGGTCATGTGGGCGGCCTGGGTACCCCGACCGGCCGCCTGCCGACCAGGAAGTCGAAGTCGGCGCCACGGTCCGCCTGCAACACGTGCGACCGGTACAGGTAGCTGTAGCCGCTGTCGGCGTCGACGGCCGGAGCGATCCACGACCTACGGCGCTCGTCGAGCTCCTCTTGTGTGAGGTCGACGTAGAGGGTCCTCGAAGCCACGTCGAGGGTGATCCGGTCGCCTGTCCTCACCAGCGCCAGGGGTCCTCCCGTTGCGGCTTCGGGGGTGACGTGCAGCACTACCGTTCCAAAGGACGTGCCGCTCATCCTGGCGTCGGAGATGCGGACCATGTCGCGTACTCCTTCGCGAAGCAGACGGCGGGGTAGGGGCAGGTTTCCTACTTCGGGCATGCCCGGGTAGCCGACAGGGCCGGCGTTTCGCAAAACGAGCACGTCTTGGGCTTCTATCTGCGAATCCTCCGCGTCCATCGCAGCGTTGAGCTCCTCGACCGAGTCGAAGACCCAGGCCTTGCCCGTGTGCGACAGGAGGTTCTCCGAGGCCGCCGAAAGCTTCAAGACCGCCCCGTCGGGGCAAAGGTTGCCGTGAAGCACGACAGTTCCGCGTCCCGCGGGAAGCAGCGGCGCATCGCGTGAGGCGATCACGGAACGGTCGTAGCAGGGTGCGCCTGCTATCTCCTCTCCGACTGTCCGGCCTGTCACGCTCAAAGCGCCGAGATCCAAAAGATCCGATATCTCCGACATGACAGCCGGCAAGCCGCCAGCCGAAGCGAACTCCTCCATCAAGAACTGCCCTGTCGGCTTCAAGTTAACCAGGGTGGGCACGTCCCGGCCCAGCCGGTCGAAGTCATCGAGCTCTAGAGGCACGCACGCTCTGGCTGCCATCGCAAGTAGGTGCACGACGGCGTTGGTGGAGCCTCCGATGGCCACGTTCACCCGCACGGCGTTCTCGAAAGAGCCTCTGGTGAGGATACGGGAAGGCCGCAGGTCCTCACGGACCATCTCCACGCAGCGCCGCCCAGCGAGATGGGCGTACACCTTGCGGGCCGCGTCGACGGCCGGGACTGCAGCCGAGCCCGGAAGAGCCAAGCCGAGCGCCTCGACGAGGCATGCCATCGTCGAGGCCGTCCCCATCGTGGTGCAATGCCCGTTGCTTCGTGAAACGCACACCTCGGACGCCACGAAGTCCTCGGCTGTCATGGTGCCGGCTCTCACGTCTTCGGAGAAGCGCCACAGGTCGGTCCCCGAACCGACGGCGACCCCGCGGAAGCGTCCGTTCATCATCGGTCCTCCGGTGACGACGATCGACGGGACGTCGGCGCTCGCAGCGGCCATGACGGCCGCAGGAGTGGTCTTGTCGCAGCCGGTGAGGAATACCACGCCGTCGAGCGGGTTCGAGCGGATCAGCTCTTCTATCTCCATCGCCGCCAGGTTGCGGTACAGCATCGCCGTCGGGCGCATCAGAGTTTCGCCTAAAGCCAACGTCGGGAACTCGAACGGGAAGCCCCCCGCCTCCCAGATCCCGGCCTTGACGGACTGTGCTAGGTCGTGGAGGTGTACGTTGCACGGAGCCAGCTCCGACCAGCTTGCGGCGATGCCGATCACAGGCCGGCCGCTGAACAGGTCGGACGGGAAGCCTTCCGACTTGGTGTGGGACCGGTGGTAGAAACCGAGCTTGCCGGTCGCTTCGAACCAGGCCGCGCTTCGAAGGGGCCGCTGCTGTTGGGGCATAGCTAAAGCCCCAGGGACACGTAGCGCGTGTCGAGGAACTCTTCTAGGCCGGCCCTTGCGCCTTCCCTGCCGAGCCCGCTGTGCTTGACGCCGCCCATCGGGGCGAACGCTACCGACGGCAGCGGGTGGTTAACCCCGACGATGCCAACTTCGAGCTGTTCCGACATCCGCCAAACTCGCGACACGTCACGAGTGTAGAAGTAACCGGCTAGACCCAAATCCGTGTCGTTGGCTATGGCCAGCGCCTCGTCGTCGCCGTCGAAGGCTAAGACGGCGGCGACCGGTCCGAACACTTCGGTTGTTGCTAGGCCGCAACCCGCCGGGACGTCGGTGAGGAAACCAGGACGGCAGTAGCTGGCGCCGGTCGGGATGTCTGGGCTGTCCCCGAGCCATCTCGCGCCGCCCGACACGGCCTCGTCTACCAGCTCTTGTACCGCTTTGACCCTGGCGGTGTCGATCAGCGGCCCGAGGTCGGGTTCCGGGTTCGTTGCCGGGTCTCCCACCGACATCGCCGAGCACGTTGCGGCCAGGCGCGAAGTGAACTCCTCGAAGATCGGTGCTTCCACGAGAACCCGGTTCGCCGCTATACAGGACTGCCCGTTGTTGCGGAACTTGGCCGTCATCAGACCGTCCAGTGCTGCGTCCAGGTCGGCGTCGGCGAAGACGATGAAAGGTGCGTCACCGCCCAGCTCCAAGGCGCAGCGCACGATACGGGCTGAGGCAGCCGCCATCAGGCGCGACCCGACCGGCGTCGAGCCTGTGAAAGTGACCATTCGCAGGGCCCGTTGGGCGAGCAGGGCGTCTGTGCATTCCGACGCGGGACCTTGCACGAGGTTGACCACGCCTGGCGGCAGCCCGGCGTCGACAAGCGCCCTGAACAGTTCGGCTACCGCCAGGGGTGCCTTCTCCGACGCTCTCGCGACGACGCTGCAACCGGCGGCGAGAGCTGCAGCCACTTTGCGGGCTTGGATGGACACCGGGAAGTTCCACGGAGTCAAGGAGGCGACGACACCGACAGGGCGGGTCAAGGTCAGGTGGCGCCGGGACGGGTCCTCGGGGCTGAGAAGCTGACCGTGGGGCTCGCGCGCCGCCGAAGCGAACCAGCGCAGGTAGGAGGCCGAGAAGTTGACCTCCCCGACCGCTTCTGAGCGGCGCTTGCCAGTCTCAGCGCTGAGAAGCTCGCCTATCTCAGCGGCCCGCGAGGAGAGGATCTCCGACGCGCGCTGCAGGATGGTCGCCCGCTGGCCGGGGGAGGTGTCTGCCCACTCGGGGAAGGCGGCGGCGGCGGCGTCGGCCGCCGCCGCCGTTGGTGTCGCTCCGGCGTAAGCGATCCACCCGACCGGTTGGTTGGTCGCTGGGTTGGTCACCGCAACAGACGTCGCGCCGGTTGGGACCTCCCAGCTGCCGCCGATCAGCCACGGTGCCGGCTTTCCGGCGGCTAGAAGTTCTGTGGTGGCCAGCATCGACGTCAGGCGCTGCGGTAGAGCTTGGTGATCACGTACTCGCGATGCCCCAGAGTCTCCGCTGCTGTGAGACGCCCGTTGATGGTCCTGTCGACGAGGGCCATGAGCCTGTCCCCGGCCTCGCGGAGGTTGTAGTCCTGGTAGAGCAGGCCTGACACGTCCAAGTCGACATGCTCGGCCATGGTCTTCGCCGTGAGAGGGTTGGCCGTGATCTTGATGACCGGTTCGATCGGATGCCCGATGATGTTGCCCTGACCGGTCGGGAACAGGTGCAGCACGGCGCCGGCTGCCGCCATCAAGGTGACGCACTCGGCGGCGGCGGAAGAGGTGTCCATGAAGTTGAGCCCGGGTCGCGTCGGCGGGCAGGCCGGGGCGAGAGCATCGACGACGGGTACTGTGCCGGTCTTGGAGATATTGCCCATGGCCTTCTCCTCGATGGTCGAAAGCCCTCCTCTGATATTGCCCTGGGTCGGCTGTGAGCCGAGAAGGTCCACGCCTGCGGCTACTACCGTCTGGAGGTAGTCGTCGAAGAAACCTTGGAACTTGGCACGAACCTCCTCGTCGACGCAGCGGGCCGCGATCAGGTGCTCTCCGCCGGTGAGCTCGGTGGTCTCGCCAAAAAGGACGGTCCCGTCGGCTCCGACGGTGCGGTCGACCACTTCAGACACCGTCGGGTTTGCGCCGAGCCCGCTCGTGGTGTCGGACTCCCCGCACTTGATCGACAGCATCACCTCTGCTCTAGACACTGCGTCACGGGTCAGCTCGCTCGCGTCTTGGAGGAGCCGTGCCCCCAAACGGGCGCCTTCGGCTATCACCGCCAAGTCGCCGTGGCGCTCTATGGACAGCCTTGCTACCGGTTTGCCGGTCGCCGCGATCCCGTCCGCCACCCGGTCGGTCCAGGTCGGCTCGATCCCCACAACCACTGCCGCAGCGACGTTCGGGTTCGCCCCGGTGCCGATGAGGGTTCGGAAGGTCAGCTCTAGGTCCTCGCCGAACTGCAGACGCCCGTAGGCGTGGGGGATCGCCAGCAGTCCGGGCACCAAGCGGGCGATGCCTTCCACGGCGGCGTTCGACAGGTCGTCCACCGCAAGGACTATCACATGGTTTCTTATACCTACCCGGCCGTCCGCTCGGCGGTAACCGGTCAGTTCTGCGCTTGCCATCTCGTGCTCCTGATGTTGTGGACGTGGACCAGATCCCCGGTGGCGATAGCGCGTCGGGCTGCTCCGATCGTCTCTCCGTATTCGATAACCGCCTGGCCTTCAGTCATGTCGGTTAGGGCCAGTTTGTGGCCGAGGGGTATCGGCTCGTTGACCCGGACCTGGCTGCGTTGGGGTGATGTGAGCACCGCCATCTCGGCAGTTCCGGGCTCGACGTCTCTTACCGCGACGGCGACGGAGTCTCCGGGCTCGTGGGCGAGAAACCCCAGTTTCCCACTCGTGGCTTCGGCAGGGGAACCCGATTCTTTTTCAGTCATCAGCACCTCTCTTCTGTCCTAGTGCCTGCCAGAAAAACCGACAGGTATGACCTCTTGCCACTGAGGTTACTCTTAGCGGGCGCGCTCGTCAAGTGGTCCTTCGGCTCGCCGGCGCTGCGGCCGCTCGGGCCCGTCGGCTTGGGCTCGCCGGGCACTGCGCGACCCAGCAGTCCCGCCATCGACGTCGACGGCTTCGGCCTGCTCGCGGTGGATCCGCGCCAAGGCGGCGTCGCGAGCGCCTTCGATATGGGCTGCGGCAGCTTCGCGTGCGGCCCTGGCATCGTGGTTGCGGATCGCGTCGAAAAGTCTCCGGTGATCTTCGCGGGCCTGGTCGACCCGGCCGGGGATCGTAAGGGTCGTCTCCATGCCCGCGGTGATCATCTCTTGGAGGACGCCTTGGGTCTGCAGCAAGAAGCGGTTCTTCGCCATTTCGACGATACGCATGTGGAACGCAGTGTCGAAGTGGCGCAGGACTGCGAAGTCGATCGGATCGACCCTGGCCTTCTCCTCGGCTTCGAGATGATGTCCAAGAGCCTCGACCTCGTGGGAGGTAGCGACCCCAGCCGCCCATTCTGCGGCCGGGACTTCCAGCACCTGGCGCATGGCGAACAGCTCGGCGAGAGATACCTCCATGGTGGCGAGCCGTGACCTGATCGCCACCTGGTCGCCGGGGCCGACGAAGACTCCCTGGCCGTGTCTGACAACGACTTTTCCCTGCGCTTCCAAAACCCTGACCGCTTCGCGCAGCGCCGGTCGGCTCACGCCTAGGAGCCGTGCCATCTCACGCTCCGAGGGTAGGCGTTGGCCCTCTTGGAGGTCCTCCGATCTGATCAGCTCGTCGAGGCGACCGACGATCCTGTCGGTGAGGCTTCCCGATTCTTTGATGGGGCTCCAAAGGCTGCCCATACGCTGAGACCTCCTAGGCGATGGCGGGGCTACGACGGCCGGCGCTTCGACCTCCTCGATCATAAGGCACCCGCCGCTTGTGGTAAGAGGTCAGGTCAACAGCCGCGACCTATGCCGCTGCAGAGAGTGGCAACCGCCGTAGGATGGGATGCGCTATGGCTGACATCAACGAGGATTCTCTGCCCGCAAGCTCGGAAGGTCCCGCTTCACGTTTTGGGGCTAATGCCTGGCTCGTCGACGACATGTACGAGCAGTACCGCCGTGACCCTACTTCGGTCAGTGACTCGTGGAGGGAGTTCTTCGAGAACTACCGTCCCGGCGGAGTCAATCTGGCGAGACCCGCGAGCCCCGAACCAGCCCCTGGCGCGGTCGGGCAGGTTGCTGGCGCAGGCGGCCATGCTAACGGCGCACGCAGCCAAGCTAACGGCGCTGGAGGGCGGTCGCTAAGCGGTGACCGGGCTGCAGAGCCCGGCCTCGTCAGCCGCTCGAGCGCGGGACCTGCGACGCAGGTCGATCACTCAGGCGGGGATGTTCCCAACCCGCTGCGAGGCGCGGCTCTGCGGGTAGCGGCGAACATGACGGCAAGCCTCGGGGTGCCGACTGCCACAAGCTTCAGGGTTGTACCGGCGAGGCTCCTTGAGGTGAACCGCCGGATGCTTAACAATCAGCTCTCGCGTACGGGTTCTGCCGGCAAGATCAGCTTCACTCACATCATAGCGTTCGCTGTGCTGCGGGCTTTGGCGGCGGTGCCGGCGCTTAACTCCAGCTTCGTCGAGCCCGAGCCCTCCGACCCCAAGTCGGCCCCCGGGGTCGTGCGCCACCGTCACATTGGGCTTGGGATCGCAGTGGACGTTGAGAAAGCAGGCGGGAGCCGAACCCTGATGGTACCGGTGATCAAGGACGCAGACGCGATGGACTTTCGGGAGTTCTGGCTCGCCTACGAGGATCTAATCCGCAAGGTGCGTTCCAACAAGATCGGCGCTGACGACCTGGCCGGGGCGACGATCACGGTGACCAACCCCGGGACTATCGGCACCGTTCAGTCGGTGCCGAGGCTGATGCCAGGCCAGGGGGCCATCGTCGGGGTCGGGTCGATCGACTATCCGGCCGAGTGGCAGGCGGCCGACCCTCGGGTTATAGCCGAGTTGGGTGTCTCCAAGGTCGTCACGTTGACGAGCACTTACGACCACAGGATCATCCAAGGTGCGGAATCGGGCCTCTTCCTGCAAAAGGCTCACCAACTTCTGGTCGGGTCGGACGGTTTCTACTACGACATCTTCAAGTCCATGGGCGTCCCTTACGAGCCGGTTCCCTACGGCAAAGACGCCAACGACCTGGCGGATACGGCCGACCTGCGCCAGCGCAAGCAGGTCCAGGTAGACAACCTGATCAACCTTTACCGCGTCCGCGGTCACCTCATCGCTCACCTCGACCCGCTGGACTGGAAAGACCCCCACATGCACCCGGAGCTCGACCCGGCGACGCACGGACTTTCGCTGTGGGACCTCGACAGGGAGTTCTACACGAACGGGCTGGCCGGGACCGAGTCGATGCGACTCGGTGACATCCTCGGCGTGCTGCGAGACGCTTACTGCCGCACTGTCGGCGTCGAGTACATGCACATCCAAGACCCCGACCAAAAGCGCTGGATCCAGGAGCGTGTCGAAGGAGTGCCGACCTCACTGACGATAGACGACCAGAGGTGGATTCTCGACAGGCTGAACGCGGCCGAGGCTCTTGAACAGTTCCTCAACACCAAGTACATCGGCCAGAAGCGCTTCGGTCTCGAAGGCGGCGAGGCGGCTATAGCGCTCGTGGACGCTGTCATCGACAAGGCGGCAACTGACGGGATCTCCCAAGTGGTCCTCGGTATGGCACACCGAGGAAGGCTGAACGTCTTGATCAACATCGTCGGCAAGAGCTACAAGGACCTTTTCGAGGAGTTCGAGGGCAACATAGACCCCGGGAGCGTCCAAGGTTCGGGTGACGTCAAATATCACAAGGGCTTCAGAGGGAAGTTCACGGGTCGCTCAGGGGTGTCGGTGGATGTCATTCTTGCTTCGAACCCGTCGCACCTAGAGGCGGTCGACCCTGTCGTAGAGGGCATAGCCAGGGCGGTCCAAGACGAGGTAGCGTCCGCTGGGGAGCATCCCGTGCTGGCTCTTTTGATCCACGGTGACGCGGCTTTCGCCGGGCAGGGGGTCGTGGCGGAGACGCTCAACATGTCGGCGCTGGCTGGATACGAGACGGGTGGAACCGTGCACCTGGTGATCAACAACCAGCTCGGTTTCACGACCAACCCGGACGCAGCCCGCTCGTCGGTGTACGCAACCGACGTGGCGAGGATGATCCAAGCGCCGATCTTCCACGTGAACGGGGACGACCCGGAGGCTTGCGTCAGGGTCGGAAGGCTCGCTTTCGCGTTCCGCCAGCAGTTCCACAAAGACGTCGTCATCGATATGGTCTGCTATCGGCGTTACGGCCACAACGAGCAGGACGACCCGTCTTTGACCCAGCCGCTTCTCTACCAGCTGATCAAAGAACATCGAAGCGTCCGTAAGCTCTACACAGAGTCGCTGGTGCGGCGAGGCGATATCGACATGGCAGAGGCTGAGAGGGCCCTGGCGGACTTTTCGTCCCGGTTGCAGTCAGCTTTGGACGAGACCAGAGCAGCGGCGCCGCCCAAGCCGACCCACGTCCCGCCTGCGCCCGAGCCGGCGCCGGTTCTACCTCCTGAGGAAACAGGAGTCTCCAAGGCGAACCTGGACCGGGTCGTGGCAGCCCTGTCGACCTTCCCTGACGGTTTTACGGTTCACCCCAAGCTGACACGGGTGTTCGACACAAGGACCAGGCTGTGGGAGTCCGGCGAAGCGGACTGGGCTCTCGGCGAGGCGCTGGCGTTCGGAACCTTGCTTATCGAAGGTCGCGACGTCCGCCTCACCGGCCAGGACACTCGGCGGGGGACTTTCGGGCACCGCAACGCCGCTGTGGTCGACTACAGGACCGGGGCCGAGTACATTCCCCTCGGCGCGCTCGAGCCCGGCCGGTTCAGCATCTACGACTCGCTGCTCTCCGAGTACGCAGCTTTGGGTTTCGAGTACGGCTACTCGCTGATAGCCCAAGACGGCCTGGTCGCATGGGAGGCGCAGTTCGGTGACTTCGTCAACGGGGCGCAGATCGTAATAGACCAGTTCCTCGCGGCGGCGGAGATCAAGTGGGGTCAGCAGTCGGGTCTGGCTTTGCTTCTACCTCACGGCTACGAAGGTCAAGGTGCCGAGCACTCCTCGGCGCGCATCGAACGTTTCTTGGACCTCTGCGCCGAGGACAACATGCAGGTCGTCAATGCCACCACGGCGTCGCAGCTGTTCCACCTGCTGCGCAGGCAGGTGTTGCGGACAAGCCGCAAGCCTCTCGTCGTGTTCACCCCGAAGCGCTATCTGAGGGGCCGCGAGGCTTACAGCCCCGTCGCAGAGTTCACCTCGGGTCATTTCCGCGAGGTTCTCGACGACCCTCGCTTTGGGGGGGACTCGCCGAGTGAACGCTCCGGAGTCAGACGAATCGTTCTCGCGTCAGGGAAAGTCGCCTTGGACCTTCTCAGCTCGCTTAACGCTTCTGGACGTACCGACGTGGCCGTTGTGAGGATCGAGCAGCTCCACCCCTGGCCTGCAGGCCAGCTGACTTCCGTGGTGTCGTCGTTTGAGCGGGCCGAGGAGGTCGTCTGGCTCCAAGAGGAACCTGCCAACATGGGCCCTGCCAGCTACGTGCGCGACAGGCTCGAAGGCGCCTTCGGTGCTGACTACGCCATCTCGAAGGTGACTCGTGTCGCTTCGGGCTCTCCGGCTACCGGCAGCCATGCCATGCACGAGCTCGAACAGGAGGACCTGCTCGAGCGGGCACTCGGAGCTGAGCGCTCCTAAGTGAGCCGAGGCAGATCAGCGCAGCTCGAAGCCGACGAGGGTTTCGAGCTCTGCGATCGCCGCCGATGGGTCGGAGACCTTGATAGTGGACATTCCCATGGCGCGAGCGGGTTTCAAGTTGATCCCGAGGTCGTCGAGGAACACCGCCTCGGAGGGATCTACACCGAGGCGGTCGCAGGCAAGCTGGTAGAAAGCGGCCTCGGGTTTGCGCATCCCCACCTTGGACGACTCGATGACCACGTCGAAGTGCTCGACTACGGAATCCTTGGACGAGGCGTCCATCGACACAAAGTTGTTGGTGAGCAGGGCGGTTCGAAGTCTTTCGTGGCAGCGTCGGAGAGCTTCGATCATCGCCGGACGGATCTGCCCGTTGAGGGCCGCGAGCACGTCCGGTGCACTCAACGTTCCGCCGGCTCTGGCTGCCTCGGCTTCGAAGAGGGGGGCGAACTCGTCGACGGTTATCTCTCCTCGTTCGAGACGGGCCCACGCGTTGGAGTCGGCGTTGGTGGCGTTGAGAGCTCGGATGAACCCAGGCTCGAGGCCGGACCTCCGCTCGTAGTCGGCAAACGCGTCGAAAGGACTGGTCGTTATGACCCCGCCGAAATCCCAGAGGACTGCTCTCATGTCGCCATCTCGGCCAGCGTAGCGCGCTGCACCGTTTTTCTGGCCCTAGCGCATTCGCCAGGTGCGTCGAGAGCTCCGGGCTCGCCGGTAATCCCCGACTTGGTGGCCTCGGGCTGCTTGACTCTTGGGTGACATGTCAAGACGGCAAGTAATAGTCGACGGTTCGAACCTGGCGACGGAGGGGCGTTCCCTGCCGAGCTTGGAGCAACTGGACAAGGCGGTCCGAGAATTCATAGGCGAGAACCCTGACGATCAGGTGACGGTAGTAGTAGACGCGTCGTTCGGTCACAGGATCGACCCTCGTGAGCTTCCGACCTTCGAGGAGGCCGAGGCGGCCGGTGATGTCGTGTCTCCTCCGGCTGGGGCCATAGGGCGCGGAGACGCCTTCTTGCTGCGGATCGCGCAGAAGACCGGGGCCACGGTCCTGTCGAACGACTCGTTCCAGGAGTTCCATGCGGAACACCCGTGGCTGTTCGACAAGGGACGCTTGGTCGGCGGCAAGCCGGTTCCAGGTGTCGGGTGGATCTTCATGGAGCGCACCCCGGTCAGAGGACCTAAGAGCAGGGAGGTCGTCAAAGAAGCCAGGCGCCGCAAGGACACCACCGCTGCGGCCTCGCGTTCGGAGGGGAGTGAGACCGCTCCTGGCGCGGAGCCCGCCGGAAGGGGGGAGGTCCGCCCAAAGCTCGCTGCCGCGCCCAAGCAGCGATCCAAAAGCGTCGACCGTGCCATAGAGACGGCCACCCACGAGGTGGTCGACCCGTCGGCGGGCGGTAGCCGGCGGCGGAGCAGACCGCCGGCGGAGCCGGTCAACGAGCCGCTGGCTTTCATCAGTTTCATAGCCTCTCATCCGCTTGGAAGCCTGGTGGACGGGGTCGTTTTCGAGTACTCCTCCCACGGTGCGTTCGTGGAAGCCGACGGAGCCCGCTGCTACGTGCCGCTTTCCGCGATGGGGGATCCTGCGCCTCGAAGCGCACGCGAGGTCATGGGCAAGGGAGAGGTGGTCTCCCTCGTCGTGCAGGCCCTGGATCCTCAGAGACGGGGCATCGAGCTAGCAATGCCAGGACATGAGCACCTGGCCGGAGCGCCGACCGCCGAGACAGTCGAAGCAGAGACGGTCGAGGCGGAGATGCTCGACGACGGCCCTGGCGCCGGCAGCCCTGTTACGGCGCGACGTGGGACCCGGCGCCGACAGGAGGTAACACAAAACCGGGATGCCATTACGCAGCTCAGCGCTCCTCCAGAAAATAAGCCAGCCAAGAGGGCACCTGCGAGAAAGGCAGCGCCCAGCGGCGACAAGGCCTCCGCTGCCGCAACGGCCGAGGCCACAGCGAGGCCTGCAAAGCCGGCCAAGGCAGCGGTCAGGGTCGCCAAGTCTTCGGTAGCCCTCGACGAAGCGGAACCTGGCGAGGCCGCGCCTGCCAAGAGAACCCGCCGCGCCCAGAAGCCGGCGTCGAGCGAGGGCAGCGTCGTCGAGCCCCCCGGCGTCGCCGAGTCCTCCGGGACCTCGCAGGCAACCAAGCCGGCGACGGTCAGGGCCGCAGCTAAGGCGGCGAGGGCGACGCCAGAAGTCGTCCCGGCCACCCAGCCTGCCGTCAAGGCAACCCCGTCAGCGAAGGCAGCGGTCAAGGTGGCGGCAGCGAAGAAGTCGCCGGTTGCGCCGCGGCGCTCTGCTGCCAAGGACTCATCCGAACCGGCAGATGTTGCACCGCCTAGCACCGGCCGTGCCCGGGTCCGCAAGGGCGTGGCGAGCTTAGCGGAGGCCGCTGGGGCCCCTGAGAGCCCTGCGCGACCTTCGACGACTTCAGCGACGAAGGCGACGGCCGTTTCGAAGGCCGTGAAGGCTGTTAAGACCACGAAGGCGGTGAAGACCGCGACAGCTGCCAAGACCACGACAGCCTCCAAGACCACGACAGCTGGTTCCGTAACCAAGAAGGCAGCCGAGTCTGTGGCCAAAGCCACGAAAGTCACTAAAGCCACCAAAGCCACCAAAGCCACGAGTCGTGTTGCCCCGTCTAGGGGGAGGGCGCGAAGCGCGCCGGCCGGCTCCTAGCATTCAACGCTTATGCGGATCGCTACTTGGAACGTGAACTCCCTAAAGGCCAGAATGCCGAGAGTCCAGGAGTGGCTCGGATATGCGAAGCCGGACGTGGTGTGCTTGCAGGAGACGAAGATGTCCGACTCGGCTTTCCCTCATCTTGCGTTCGGCGCGCTCGGCTACGAGAGCGTCCATCATGGGTCTGGGCAGTGGAACGGTGTCGCTATCTTGTCGAGAGTCGGGCTCAGCGACCCTGTCTTCGGTTTCGTCGATCCTATAACGCCAGACCGCGACACCCGGTTGGTCACCGCCAAATGTGCGGGGGTGCACGTGACAAGCGTGTACGTCCCCAACGGCAGGGAGGTTGGCTCTGAGCACTACAGCTACAAGCTGGAATGGCTGGACAAGCTGAAGGAGCATCTGGCCGTACTCGGCGGCCCAGCCGAGGCTATGGCCGTCTGCGGCGATTTCAACGTTGCTCCGACAGACATGGACGTCTGGGATCCGGCTGCTTTCGCCGGGTCGACCCACGTGACCGCTCAGGAGCGGGCGAGCCTGACCGCCCTGGAAGAGTGGGGAATGGCCGACGCTTTTAGGATCGTCTACCCCGAGCCGGAGCTCTACAGCTACTGGGATTACCGATCGGGGGACTTTCACCAGCACCGCGGAATGAGGATCGACCTTATACTGCTCAGTGCTCCTCTCGCAGCGAAGGTCGGGTGGGCGTTGGTGGACCGCAACGCCCGTAAAGGCAAGCAGCCTTCCGACCATGCTCCGGTCTTCGTAGACGTAGACGTAGACGTAGACGTCTGAGCCGCCGGGCTGACCCTTAGACGGAATCCAAACTCCCGGAGGAGTCGGCAGGGAGTCGGTATCTAAACTGCTGCGACTGCGAGCGGGTTAGCCGAAACGATCGAAGTCACGCCGCTGAGAAAGTCGTCGTAGATATCCCAAGGAAGCGGCAGCGACGCAGCTCCAGACCCCGACAGGGGCCGGGGGCGTCGCGGGAGGGTAGCCCCGGAGCTGCCGCCGCGGCCACGGTAGAAGATGAGCCCGGTGTAGGGATCAGGGACGGCCTCGAGTGCCGAGCGGACCGCCGTTAGATCTCTGAAGCGGTCCCAAGCGTCGTCGTCTTCGAACTGGACCTCGAAGACGACACCCCAGGTGTGGCGGTCCCATGACCAGTCGGTAGCCCCGCTGGCAAGAGCAGCAGAGCTCAGAACATCCCCATAGGCGTCCGCCCACAGCGACGCAGGGGTCGCACCGTCGAACACTTCCAAGGAATACCAAGAACTCACATACGCAATAGTACAACTACCGACGCGCCGTTACTAGCCCGGCGTTAACATGACAGTCACCCTATTCGGGGCGTTGACCCGACCGTGATGGCTTTCCCAGCTGGCCGAGGATTCTCAGCAGTTCGACACCGTACCTGCGCGCTTTGAATGGTCCGATTCCGCTAATCAGGGCGAGCTCATCCAAGGTTTCCGGGCGTCTCGTAGCGACCTCCGCTATCGCCTCGTCGGCTAGCACCAGGCGTGGTGGAACGCCGTTGAAGCGAGCGATGCTGTCGCGCCAGGCTGTCAACGCGCCGATCAAGGCGGACGGGACTCCTGAAACGTCTCCGCAGGGTCGGTCCTGTGGGGGAGGGGCGCTGCTAGCCGAGCTCGGATGCGAACCTAGTCGAAGGCCGGCTGCGCCGGGTTCGGTCCCCGTCGCTGTGGCAGCCGGGTCTGCTGGCGGGGTGGCGGCGGGTTGCGCCGTCTCGACCGCCGTCCAGACAGCGGCGCGCATCTCTTTGGCGGGAGCGAACGTCGCAAGCCACCTGCACGGTCTGCGCTCGGCCACCCGCCCGGCAAAGCAACGAAGCTTCGACCACGAAAGCTGCAGTTCGTCGACTGCCCTTGTCATGGCGACGTAGAGCAGGCGTTTCTCCTCGTCGATGCGCTCGTCGTCGGCAGGGGGTCCGAAAGGTACCAGACCTTCCTCAAGCCCGATCAGCATAACCAGCGGCCATTCGAGACCTTTGGAGCGGTGGAAGCTGCTGAGCGTCACGAAACCTGTGTCTGCGGGTTCGTTGACGGTCGTGTAACGCCGGGTACGGCCGGCGAAATAAGGTGGCCTCCCATCGGCTCCTGCGACACGCGTAGGGATGCCCGCTGCGTCCAGGGCTCTGGCGAGCTCGTCCAGCTGAGCGTTGGTGCGGGCGAGGACCGCCATTTCCTGCCATGCACGCCCTTCGCGCTTGGCCTCCAGCAGGCGCCCGGCGATGCCGTCGAGCTCGGCTTGGTCGGACTCGTACGAGAAGCACCTGACGGGCCGGCCGTCGGGCGCGCTCGCCGAAAGGGAGGCACCGGCGCTGCCCAGCACCGCCGCCGCCGCACCGACGATCTGCGGGCTGCAGCGGTGGTTAACCTCGAGGCGGAGCACCTGCGCCGCTGGCCAGTGTTGCGCGAAGCGTTCCAGTAGCGAGCGGTCGGAGCCGTTCCACGCGTAGATCGACTGGTTGGGGTCTCCCACCACGCACAGGTCCGTGTTGGAGCCGAGCCACGCCCTCAGCAGCCTGAACTGTAGGGGGTTGAGGTCCTGGTACTCGTCGACGTAGACGTGACTCCACCGCCAACGTTGCGCTGCGGCGAACTCGTGGTCCACCTCGAGGGTTTCGGCGCAGTGCCAGATAAGGTCGTCGAAGTCCATCAGGCCCCGCCTGCGTTTGTGCAACTCGTAGCGGTCGTATAGGGACGCGACACGTCCGAGAACCTCCGCGTCGAGGTCCGCCAAGGGGCCATTTCGAAGCTCGGGGTTGTCGGGGGTCAATCCCTGAGGGGATATCGACCGCGCCTTCGCCCATTCGACAATGCGGGTCAGCTCCGTTGCGTCCAACTGCGTGCCGGCGAAATCTTCGCCCATCAGGGGGCCGATGAGCGCCAGCTTGGAGTCGACCAGCGTGCGCCGGTGAGTCCTCCTGTCGCGCCACCACGCTTTGAGCTGGGCCGAGGCAACAGCGTGGAAGGTGCCGGCGGTGACCTTGGCCGTGCCCGCGCGGCCGGAGTCGAGCGCCCCGAGACGCTCCGTGAGCTCCGCCGCAGCCTTGCGGGTGAAGGTCAAAGCGAGAGTCCGGTCTGCGCGCGCGGATCCGGTTTCGCATCGGTAGGCGATCCGCCGGGTCACGACCCTCGTCTTGCCTGCGCCCGCCCCTGCGATGACGCAAAGGGGCGCTGCGTTGGAGATGACAGCGAGCTGCTGAGGCGGCGTCAGGTCCCCCAAGAGACGGTCGACCGGCGCTGCGGGGATCACTCCAACAAGATACGACCGAGTTGGAGGCGACTGTCGTAACACGCTTGACATACCGGCTGGTTAACCTGTGAAGGTGATCTACGCCCTTCGTGTCTGGCTGACCGATCGTCCGGGGTCTCTCGGAGCCGTGGCGGGTACGGTCGGGTCGGCCGGCGGCGACCTGGTTGGCATCGACATCCTCGAGCGAGGCGGCGGGAGAGCCATCGACGAGCTCATAGTGTCGGTTCCCTACGAGAAGGACTTGGACGTGCTGGTAGCGGGACTGTCCGAACTCGAAGGCGTAGACGTCGAAGACGTCCGGGTCGCCGGGGACGGGGTGGCCGATCCTCGCCTCGACGCTTTGGAGACGGCGGTTGCTCTGGTAACCAAGAACTCGGTTGCCGCCCTGCTGTCGAGCTTGGCTACGAGCAGCCGGCGTGACTTCCAAATCGACTGGTCTGCGGTAGTGGACCCCGACGCAGCCGAACTGCGAGCCTCGGTGGGGTCGGTCCCACCCGGGCCGTGGCTCAAAGCTTTTCTCACGGGAAGCAGGGCGTCGGTCATGTCTCGTCCTGGTGACGCAGGACCCGAGGACGTGGCCTGGGCGGACCTCGACGTGGCGGGACTGGTGATCGTCGTAGGCCGTCAGGGAAGGCCGTTCCGCCTCAGGGAGCGCCGCCAGCTGAGCGCTCTGGCCCGTATCGCGGACGCACGCTGGGCTGAGCTGAGCGCGCAGGCGCCGCGGCGGTCATGGCAGCTCGCCGGCCCCGGGTGACAGCTCCGGCGCCGGTGTCGTTTCACGAGTCGGGAAGGTCCCATCCGCGGGAACGCTCGACGGCTCGCCTCCAAGTCGAGTAGCGGGCTGCCGTCTCGTCGATGCGGCCCCGGTCCTTGGTAGGCGAGGCGGTACGGCTGGCGGCCCACACCCCCGCTATCTCAGACTTCGACGACCACACACCTTCGGCCAGTCCCGCGAGGAAGGCAGCGCCGAGCGCTGTCGTCTCCGACACTGCCGACCGGCGGACGTCTATGCCTAGCAGGTCGGCTTGAAGGTCCAAGAGCAGGTCCATCACCGACGCGCCGCCGTCCACTCGTAGCTCCTTGGGCGCCCGTCCCGCTGCGGCTGCCATGGCCTCGACCACGTCCGCCGTCTGGTAGGCCATGGCCTCCACGGCAGCGCGGACCAGGTGGGCCCGGCTGCTACCCCGACTTAGACCGACGATCGTGGCGCGGGCGTGGGGATCCCACCACGGGCTTCCGAGCCCGGTGAACGCCGGCACGAAGAAGACCCCTGCGGTGTCAGGCACAGAACCCGCTACAGGGCCTGCCTCCGACGCTTCGGCGAGCAGGCCAAGACCGTCGCGCAGCCACTGTATCGCCGCTCCAGTAACGAAGATCGAACCTTCGAGGGCGTAGTCGACGTTCGATGCCGCGACCGAACCGAGAGCCCACGCGACGGTGGTCAGAATGCCGTCGACTGCTTGGGGTCGGGTGGCGCCGACGTTCATCAACACGAAGCTCCCCGTGCCGTAGGTGTTCTTGGTCATGCCCTCCTCGAAGCAGGCTTGGCCGAACAGGGCGGCCTGCTGATCCCCTCCGACGCCGCTGAGCGGTATCCCAGCGGGCAGGCCGTCCACGACGCCCGCAGCGGTCGTCGCTACCCGTGCGCTGCTCGGTACGATCTCGGGCAGGATCGAGCGCTTGACAGCGAAAAGGTCGCACAGCTCGGCGTCCCACGCGAGATGGTCTATATCGAACAGCAGAGTTCTAGAAGCGTTGGTTACGTCGGTGGCGTGAACTGCTCCGCCGCTGAGATGCCAAAGTAGCCACGAGTCGACCGTGCCGAACGCGGTCGAGGAGGTAACCTCCACGCCTCCCTGGCCGAACAGCCAGCCCAGTTTGGTGGCGCTGAAGTAGGGGTCCAAAGTGAGGCCTGTCTTGGATCTCACCATCTCCTGGTAGCCTCGGGCGGCGAGGTCCTCGCAGGTGGACGCGCCCCGGCGGTCCTGCCAGACGATCGCGCGGTGCAAGGGATGGCTGTCGCTTCTGTCCCAAACCACCACTGTCTCGCGCTGGTTTGTGATGCCGATCGCGGCCACGGGCTGGGATAGGGATTTGAGGGTCTCGCCGACAGTGACGACCACGGCGTCCCAGATGTCGGTAGGGTCATGCTCTACCCACCCTGGCCGGGGGAAGTGCTGAGGGAACTCCCTGTAGCTCGACGCCGCAACGGTTCCGGACTCGGTGAAGGCCATGCAGCGCACCCCTGTGGTGCCCGCATCGATAGCCAATACGACGCTCATGCAGCAAAGTTAGCGGGACGACGTCGGGCTTCGAGTCTGAGGTAGCCCGAAATCCTCAACCCCCCAAAAATGGACCCGAAAAATTGAGGGTCCTGGCGCGACCCCCCCGTCGAAGGGGCGGGGACAGGGGGATCGCACCAGGTATGAGCCGCCGAGGGGGCAGCTTCGGCGGCCCTTTTTACGTTACCCGCAACCCGGGTTCGCCGGTTGGCATTTCAGCATCTTTTTCTAATCCACCGTGTATTCACAGGGTTGACCCTCTGGTACTCCACAGGCGGGTTGCCCTAGGGTTGAAACCCGCCGTTCGGCGATTTCCTCCGCACAAGGGTTGACAAGACGGAACTACCGTGTTGTAATTCGCTTCCCCATGTTGTGGTCCCAGGGCATCGCAGGCGAATAGAGCCACAACACCTTGTGTTGTTCGAAAAAGTGTACTTTCAGGAGGAATACAGAATGTCTATAGCACCCGAGCGCACAGGGATCGGTATATCCCGGCACTTCACCGTCGCAGGCGGCGATCCTTACGCCTCGGTCGACTGGGAGCGCCGCGACGCCCGGATAGTGCACTACGCGACCGGTGCGGTGGCGTTCGAGCAGGCGGGCGTAGAGGTGCCTTCGTCGTGGAGCCTCAACGCCACCAACATCCTCGCTCAAAAGTACTTCCGTGGCACCCTCGGCGAAGCCGGCCGGGAGTGGTCGCTGCGCCAGGTGGTCGACCGTGTGGTGGACACGATCACCACGTGGGGGCGAAAGGACGGCTACTTCGTCGACGAGGAGGAGGCCTCGGCGTTCTCCGACGAACTCAAGTACCTGATCATCCACCAAAAGGCAGCGTTCAACTCCCCGGTGTGGTTTAACATCGGAGTGCCGGGGGTTCCCCAACAGGGCTCAGCGTGCTTCATCCTCGCGGTCGAGGACTCGATGGATTCGATCCTCAACTGGTACACCGAAGAGGGCGTCATCTTCAAAGGCGGGTCCGGGGCTGGCGTCAACCTGTCGCCCATACGTTCCTCCAAGGAAGGTCTGCGAGGTGGCGGCACGGCATCCGGCCCCGTGAGCTTTATGAGAGGTGCTGACGCTTCAGCGGGAACCATCAAAAGTGGTGGCAAGACACGACGTGCAGCTAAGATGGTTATCCTCGACGTCGCCCACCCCGATATCGAGGATTTCATCTGGTGCAAGGCCATCGAGGAGCGCAAAGCCCGAGCGCTGCGTGACGCCGGCTTTGACATGGACCTCGACGGCCGCGACAGCCATTCCATCCAGTACCAGAACGCGAACAACTCCGTCCGGGTGACCGACGAGTTCATGCAGGCGGTGCTCGACGATCGGGACTGGCCGCTTCGGGCGGTCACCGACGCCCGGACGATCGACACGATCAAAGCGAAAGACCTGTTCCGCCAGATAGCCAAGGCTGCATGGGAGTGCGCAGATCCGGGCATGCAGTTTGACACGACGATCAATCGCTGGCACACCGCTCCCAACGCCGGTCGGATCAACGCTTCGAACCCTTGCAGTGAGTACATGCACATCGACAACTCTGCGTGCAACCTGGCCAGTCTCAACCTTCTCAGCTTCTTGAAAGTCGACGAAGCTTTTGACGTGGAAGGCTTCAAGAAGGCTGCAGAGACCGTCTTCACCGCGCAGGAGATCATCGTCGGCAACGCCGACTACCCGACCGAGAAGATCGCGGAGAATTCCCGCCGCTACCGCCAGCTCGGTATCGGCTACGCGAATCTCGGCGCTTTGCTCATGGCGGAGGGTCTCCCCTACGACTCGGACGGCGGCAGGGCCTGGGCTGCGTCGCTGACGGCTCTGCTCACCGGCGAGGCCTACGCCACATCGGCGCGCATCGCCTCGCGGATGGGTCCGTTCGCTGGTTTCCAAGCGGACCGTGACGCCATGTTGAACGTGCTGCGCATGCACCGCGATGCTGCGGCCGGAATCGACGAGGAGCTGGTGCCGCCGGAGCTTCTAAGTGCAGCGCAGGAGGCGTGGGATGTCGCCGTGGAGTTGGCCGAGCTGCACGGGGTCCGCAACGCGCAGGCGAGCGTGCTCGCTCCGACGGGGACGATCGGTTTGCTCATGGACTGCGACACGACAGGTATCGAGCCGGACCTCGGCTTGGTCAAGACCAAGAAGCTGGTTGGCGGCGGGACTATGTCCATCGTCAACCAGACCATCCCGAGGGCCCTGCGCCGTCTCGGCTACAGCTATGAGCAGGCCAATGACATCGTCGCCTACATTGACGAGCACAAGTCGATCGTCGGGTCGCCGCACCTTCGAGCCGAGCACCTCGACGTGTTCGCCTGCTCGATGGGTGACAACACCATCCACTACCGCGGCCACTTGAAAATGATGGGAGCGGTCCAGCCGTTTATCAGCGGGGCCATTTCCAAGACAGTGAACGTTCCCGAAGAGGTGACCGTCGAGGACGTCGAGCAGCTTCACATCGAGGCCTGGCAGCTCGGACTAAAAGCGGTCGCCATCTATAGGGACAACTGCAAGGTCGCCCAGCCGTTGGCTACAGCGAAGAAGACCGTCGCAGACCCGTCGTCGTCTCTGCCCGAGTACCACGATGCCGAGCTGGCTCTCAAGGTGGCGGAGCTGGAGAAGGCCCTCGAACGCCAGACCGTCGTGGTCAAGCAGCCGATCCGGGAGCGGATGCCCAGACGTCGTCATTCGAGCACGTTCGGCTTCCGTGTGGCGGACTGCGAGGGTTTCGTGACGGTGGGCGAGTACGAGGATGGACGTCCCGGGGAGGTATTCATGACCGTAGCCAAGCAGGGTTCGACGCTTGCCGGGATCATGGACGCCTTCGCTATCTCGGTGAGTCTTGGTCTCCAGCACGGGGTGCCGCTGGCGACGTACGTCAAGAAGTACACGAACATGCGCTTCGAGCCGGCTGGCATGACTGACGATCCTGATTTGAGAATCGCCCAGTCTTTGGTGGATTACATCTTCCGCCGCCTGGCAGTGGATTACCTGTCCTACGAGGAGCGGGCCGAGCTGGGCGTGCTCACCTCGTCGGAGCGGACCCAGCTGACACTACCCGGGGTGGAGGAGGCGACGACGCCGAATTCTCTGTTCGACGCAGGTTCTGGGGATCACCTTGCGGCATCGGCTTCGAGCGGCGCTCGAGACGCAGGCCGTCCGGCCGAGCCGGCGGCACGCGCCGAGCTTCACAGCGTTCCGACCGGGGACGCAGGCCAGCCTCAGCGGGTTCCTTCGGAGTCCGACGCCCCTTACTGCTTCGACTGCGGAGTGCAGATGCAGCGCGCCGGTAGCTGCCACGCCTGCCCGTCGTGTGGGAGCACCAGCGGCTGCTCGTAGTGCGCAACCGCTCCAAGTTACACGTCCGGCGCTAAGACAAGTAAGCGGGACCTCGGCTTCGGCTGGGGTTCCGCTGTTGGCGGTAGGGGAGAGTCGGCGCTGCGGTAGAAGGCGACCCGGGTGGCGCTGCTGGCGGTTAATACCTTGGGAAGCACGCCGAGTTGGCCGAAGAAACGGGGCTGGCTGTATAAGGCGTGGCCCCGGCGATGGCGGGCGGTGCGGGGACAGTGAAGTGGGAGCAGCTGTTGCCGCCTTGGACGGCGGTCAAGCGGTAGTGGCTAGGCTTTCCCCATCGCTTGAAACCGGAGGCGCCGGCGTCGGGGAGCCGCTTCGAGCGCGGATCAAAAAGGCTGCTGTAAGGATCGCTCCGAGGCCGGCGAGAACGACGCCGGTCGTCTCCACGGCAAGATCCCCGCCGTTCCCCGGCCGGGCAAGCCAGAAGTGCTCCTCGATGAACCGACCGACACCCCAGATTGTGATCCCCACGGACATGACCAACCCGCGCGGACCGCCATGTCGTTCGACGTAACGCTCGACACGCCACGCAATGAGCAGCATCACGAAGGTCATCGCCGACTGGAAAAGGGGAACTGGCAGACGCTTGCCCACCTCGTCGGCGTAGTACATGCCATACCAAGCGTTCGTAGGGTGGCCTCCCCCAGCGACCATCAGCTGCGGTCCGAGCAGCCGTCCGATGGTCCAAGCTGCGAGGAGGACGGGAGTGACCAGGTCGGCCAGCTGGAGGCGGGGGATCTTTGGTCCTCGCTTGTAAGCCAGGTAGAAACCGACTGGAATGCCGAGCATCAGACCGCCGAACGAGGAGAGGCCGCCGTTCCACACCTGGATTATCTGGCCGGGGTTGTGCTCGTACTGTGTGGTCCAGTTGGCGACGACGTGCACGATCCTGGCGCCGATCAGGGCTGCGACCACTACCCATACGGTCGTAGAAGCCAGCCACTCGTCCGCCCAGCCGTGGGCTCTCAGCCGCCGGCTCAGGTAACGGAAAGCGAACCAGAAGGTTATCGCCAGACCCAGACCGTAGGTGTGCAGCTGAAGCGGTCCTATGTGGAACACGACCGGTATCGGCTTCATTGCACCACTTCTTTCACGGTGCCGAGCCTATCGCTGCTTTTCAGCTTCGGCTAGGGCAGGAAGGACAAAAAAAGGCGAAGGCCAGCACGCTTACGAATGTTGGTGCGGACGCATCCGTTATCGCAGACTGCGGGTGTCTAGAAGTGCTTCAATGATCCTTAGGAGGCACGTCATGCAACAGAGCATCCTGGACAGTCTGGTAGGGGTGGCGGCCTTGGTGGAGACCGGCCTCGTCGAAGCGACGGGGTTCGTGTCCAAGAGCGACGTCGGGCTGTTGGCCGTCACCTGCGACGAGGAGACTTGGCGGGAGGCGGACCCAGATCGGGTCGTGGTCAGCGTCTTTGGGCCCGAGGCGCTGTACCGCTTCAGCGGCCGGTGCGAGCTGCGAAAAGGCACGGTCGAGGTTCCCCACGGTGTCAGAGTCGAGCGGGTTCAGCGCCGAAGCTGGCCCCGGCGACGCCTCGACATGGCAGCCACGCTCTGCCCCCTCGACGACGCCCACCGGGTAGCTGGCATACCGGGGCGGACTGTCGATCTGGGAGTGGGCGGTTTGTGCGTCGAGACTCTACGACCGCTGCACGCTGATAGAGATCCAGTGGTGATCCTCACGCTGCCCGACGGCCACTCGATCGTCGCCCGGACGACCACGGTGGAGGTGGAGGACCTAGGGGACGGATGGAGGTACCGCCTAGCCTTCGGTCACCTCGAGACACGCGACGCGAACCTGATCCTCGCCTTGGTATCCGACTAGCAGCCCGAGACCGACGAAAGCTTTGGCTGGGCCCCGCCGGGACGGCCTAGCCTTTGGGGGGTGACGACCCAGCCGACCGGACCCACCGGAGACGGAACCTACCGCATCGACTGCCCGTTGACCGGCACCGTCGTGTCGGTCCCAGCCGCCGAGGGCGACGAGATCCGGGCGGGAGCGGTGGTGGCGGTGGTCGAGTCGATGAAGATGGAGCACGACGTGACAGCCCCCCGAGCGGGGCGCATCACCGCGATCGGTGTGGTAGCCGGCCAGGTCGTGTCGACCGGCGACCCGGTGGCTGTGCTAGTCCCGGTGGACGTCGAAGCAGCGGCTCCCCAGGTTTTCGCTGGCGCCGAGGCCGGTGCAGTGCGCCCGGACCTAGCCGAAGTTCTCGACCGCCAGGCACTGGTCGGGGACGCCGCGAGACCCGATGCGGTGGCGCGTCGCCACGCCCTTGGAAGGCGGACAGCCCGGGAGAACTTGGATGACCTGTGCGACCCGGGGTCGTTCGTCGAGTACGGAGCGCTCGCCCTGGCCGCCCAGCGCGACAGGCGCAGCCTGGAGGAGCTGATCGCGTCGACCCCCGCCGACGGTTTCATAGGCGGGTTGGCGACCGTCAACTCCGGGCTTTTCGGCCAAGAGGAGTCGCGCTGCATAGTCGCCTCCTACGACTACAGCGTGCTGGCAGGCACTCAGGGTTTTTACGGTCACCACAAGAAGGACAGGCTTTTCGAACTGGCGGCCAGGCAGGGTCTTCCGGTCGTGCTTTTCGCTGAGGGTGGCGGCGGGCGACCCGGGGACACCTCGGCCCCGAGCGTCTCTGGTCTGGAGGTCATGGCTTTCGCGCTGTTCGGGCGTCTGAGCGGGCTGGTACCTCTTGTGGGGGTCGTGTCGGGACGGTGCTTCGCCGGCAACGCAGCCCTGCTCGGCTGCTGCGACGTGATCATCGCAACTCCCGACGCGAACATCGGGATGGCAGGCCCGGCGATGATAGAAGGTGGAGGCCTGGGATCCTACCGCCCGGAGGACATCGGCCCGCTCGATGTCCAAGTCGCCAACGGCGTCGTAGACGTCGTCGCTGCCGACGAAGCGGACGCTGTCGCCTGCGCAAAACGCTACCTCGGTTTCTTCCAGGGGAACCTCGCCGAGTGGGAATGCTCCGACCAGACGCTTCTGCGAGGCGCCATACCGGCCGAGCGGGTGCGGGTCTACGACATCCGCAAGGTGGTTGCTGGCCTCGCCGACACGGGGAGCGTCTTGGAGCTGCGCTCCGGCTGGGGGCCGGGGATGGTCACATGCCTGGCACGAATAGAGGGAAGGCCGGTCGGTGTGATCGCGAACAACCCGGCGCATCTGGGCGGAGCGATCGACTCCGACGGAGCGGACAAAGCGGCGCGTTTCATGGGTCTGTGTGACGCTTTCGACATTCCCCTCGTATTCCTGTGCGACACACCGGGGTTCATGGTCGGCCCGGAAGCCGAGAAGACGGCCCAAGTCAGGCACTTCGCCCGCATGTTCGTGGTCGGCGCCAGCATTGACGTGCCGTTTGTCACCGTCATCCTCCGAAAGGGTTACGGACTTGGGGCGCAGGCGATGGCAGGCGGAAGCTTCAGGGCCCCGGCGATGACGGTTGCGTGGCCGACGGGAGAGATCGGCGGTATGGGACTCGAAGGGGCGGTCCGGCTCGGGTTTCGCCGGGAGCTCGACGCTGCCCCGACACCGCAGGCCAGACTCGACCTTGAGGAGCATCTCATCGAGGCCGCGTACCGCAACGGCAAGGCGCTCAACGCCGCGACCCACTTCGAGATCGACGACGTCATCGACCCGGCAGACACTCGCGAGCGCATTTTCACGGTCCTCGGTGAAGGTCGGCCGCGGCGTTCCCGGCGCACGAAGAAACGCCCGTGCGTGGACACCTGGTAGGAGCGTTTAGGCGCCTGGCCGGGTAACCTCGACATATGAGCAACGATTCCGCAGCTGCCGAGATGCCCAAGTCCGACGAGGAGTGGAAGTCGCGTCTCAGCCCTGAGCAGTACGAGGTGCTGCGCAGGGCCGGCACCGAGAGACCGTGGTCGGGTAAGTACGTGGACAACCACGACGATGGCACTTATACGTGCGCCGGTTGCGGGACGATCCTGTTCGACTCCGCCACGAAGTTCGAGTCCGGTAGCGGCTGGCCGAGCTTCTACGAGCCCGCCGTCGCTGAAGCGGTCGAACTCGTCGAGGACCGAGGCCACGGCATGGTACGCACGGAGGTGCGCTGTCGCCGCTGCGGCGGTCACCTCGGGCACGTCTTCGACGACGGCCCGAACCCGACGGGCTTGCGCTACTGCATGAACTCGCTCGCGTTGGATTTCAAGCCGGCGGCCAGCTGACCGCCGGCTTGAGGTTCCTATAGCTGCTGTCGCGTAGCCGCCCGGCGAGTCACTCCTGCTCTGCGAGTCGCCTGGCCGCTGCGTTACGCGCTGCGCGCATGTTGTGACGGCGCTTCCAGAAAGTCGTCTTCCATACTTTGAAGCCGTCACGCCGACCCGGTTTGGGCTCGTGCCTGGGGGCGGGGGAAGTCTTTCGGCCGATGTCGTGCGCCCCGGTCGGGCACAGCAGGTCTGCGTCTTCGAGGGCTTCCTCGTCGCCGACGATCTGATGCAGACGGGCTCGAGCTTCGTGGCGTACCTGCCGTGAAGTGCGCTTGCGATGCTCCGGCGGATCCTCGACCAGCCCGTCAGGCGGTCTTGGGGACGCTTCGACAGGCCCACCTGTCGAAGCTCGGACGGCTGGATCGCTCGAACGCACGTAGCTCACGAGGCCTACCTCCTTGTCAGCCGGCGCCGGACGGTGCCGGGTGTTGCAATTAGATTCTGCCACCTGCCCCCGACCTTGTGACGGTTAGGGACCTAGAAATTCTGGCTTTCTCAGGATTCGACGGGTCCACTGGTCGACTTGAACATGGCCGTGCGGTAATAACGCAGTTCCGACACGCTTTCTTTGATATCACCCAGAGCGCGGTGCGCCCCGGCCTTTCGGGGCGCACCGGCTAGCACCTCGGGGTACCAGCGTCGGGCAAGTTCTTTGAGAGTAGACACGTCGACAGACCTGTAGTGCAGGAATTCGTCGACCTCGGGAAGCCATCGGGCGAGGAAGCGTCTGTCGGTACCGATCGAGTTGCCGCAGAGAGGGACGGTACGCGCCTCGGGGATGTGAGCTCGTAAGAATTCGAGCGTCGCAGCGCCCGCTTCTTGCAATCCGAGTTGCGACGCTCGGATCTCGGGGAGTAGGCCGCTTCGGGTGTGCATGTCTCGCACCACCCGGTCCATGCCGTCGAGGTGGGCTTCGCTTGCTGCGATCACCAGATCCGGCCCTTCGGCCACGACGTCCAGCTCGTCGTCGGTTATCAGTGTGGCGATCTCGACGATCACGTGGCGGTCAGGGTCAAGTCCGGTCATCTCGAGGTCAATCCATGCGAGCATCCCTCAAACCTAGCCGGGCGTCTCGATGACCCAGCCTGGCAGGGTAGCGCGCAGCCCGTGGCTAGCCTTGTGGGCGTGCTAGAGGTGAAGCTGACCAGGCTAGACCCTGACCTGCGACTGCCCGGGTACGCGAGGCCCGGTGACGCCGGGTTGGACCTGCGCGCTAGGGTGCGGGCGACCGTACCGGCGGGGGGAGGTCGGGTGTCGGTGCCTACGGGCGTCGCGGTCGCCATACCCGATGGCTACGCTGGCTTCGTCCTGCCCAGAAGCGGCCTCGCTTTGCGTCATGGGGTAACGCTGGCGAACGCTCCCGGTCTGATAGACAGCGGGTACCGGGGGGAGCTGGAGGTGATCCTGTTGAACACCGACTCCGACGCAGACTTCGAGGTCGAAAGAGAGGATCGCATAGCCCAGCTGGTGGTCCAGCGCGTGGAGACGGTGAGCTTGGCAGTCGTCGCACAACTCGACGGGACCGAACGCGGCACCGGCCGTTTCGGCCACACGGGCCGTTGACATTGCCGTGAAGGGCCGTGACGCGCCCCCCGGCGGCGAAACCGGTGACGAGAGGCCGCTGACAGAGACCGACCCTGACAACAACGTGGTGTTCCGCGGAGTCCACTGGCATCGGGGTCAGAGCGCTGTGATGTTCTACGACAGTGGTAGCGCAGAGTGGGTCCGTTGGGCGCCGGGCGTTGACGCGCCTCCGCTGCCGCCGCGCTGGCAGATGCTCGGCGTGCCGACGAAAGTTTCACGCCCGGCGTGGCGCTCCCCGTGGCGTCTCGTACCTACCTTGTTCGTCGTTGCGGCGGTCCTCTACGCCGTCTACCAAGGAGTGGCGCCCGGCGCAAACCACAGCGCCTCGCAGGCAAAGCAGGCCGAAGCCCTCGTCGGCAAATGCCTCGCCGCCAACGGCACCTTCGACGGCCATCCCCGCTACAGTGCCACCCCGGTGGCCTGCGCATCGGCTAAGGCGGCGGTAAAGGTGGTCTCAGCGATACCGTCCTACCCTGCGGGCCACCTGTGCCCAGCGGGTACCGTGGGGGTGGAGATAGCAGACCTCAGCGCCGTACACCCCTACGTCGAGTGCATCCAAGCTGTTTCTCGGTAGTTATGGTCAGCCGGCCAATGACAGCACCGGGCCGATGACGGAGCGCGTGAGGCCTCTTACGTTAAGCGGTGGCCGATGTTGAGAGCCCGTCATCGTCTGATAAGGTGAAGTAGCTTTTGCGGACGTGGCTCAGCTGGTAGAGCATCACCTTGCCAAGGTGAGGGTCGCGGGTTCGAATCCCGTCGTCCGCTCTCGAAAATTCGCTGCTGTCATCATCGGTGTGCGCCGTAGCACCACGCTGAGAGTCGATGAGAAGCGAACCGAGAGTCCGATGGCGCCCGAGCGCCGGTATCCAAGCGAGAACTCTTCGCCTCCGCCGTATATACGGACCGAACAACTGTATATAGCGAACAACTGTCTATATTGTGGGGGGTGGCGAAGCACCTGGTGGATTTGGATGAGGAGATGCTCGACTCTGCGGGCGCTGAGCTTGGTACGACCACCATCAAGGACACGGTCAACGAAGCCCTGCGCAGGGCGACGAGCCGCCGGGAGCACAGCGTTGCTGCGGCCCTGGACGTGCTCGCTCGCGGTCACCTCGACGACCGAGCTGACGCGTGGCGTTGACGTTCCTGCTCGATGCCTTCCGGGCTGTCGACACCCCTGCTGCCCATCTGCGCCGTGCCCTTCAGGTCCAGCGCTTGCTGGCCGCTCGCAGCCAGCGGGTCGTTCCGCCCGGCAGCACTCCGTGAGCACCGCCACCAACAGAGGCTCTGTTCAGCCCCAGGCAGCTGCCAGCAGACGGCGGAGCCGGCCACGCAGCTCGCTCGGGTTCGAATAACGACAACACGACAGCTCGAAAAAAAGTCGAGGGGACAAGCCCAGAGGGGGCTCGAAAAGGCGCCGTCCTATTTGTATGAGCCCTATCTGTGTTAGAGGCCCCGCGCCAAGGAGGTGCCTGGACGCCGTGGTCTCGACTCGGGTTGCAATCGAGCGGGGACGTGACTGTCCGCTCGCAGGTTGAGCCTAATGTTTGCCCCGCTGCAGAACGCCGGGAGTTGACAAAGTAGGATCACCTGCGTGGAGGAACCCCAAGAGCAGACGCCCAGACCCGACGACACCGTCGCCTTCCAGCGGTTCTACAACTCGACACCCGAGCGGAGAACCTCCAAAGGACTATTTTACAAGCTCTTGATTGGGTGGTGGCGGGACCGTCGATGAGGGTCTATACCTCCTGCGGGGGCGGTGCTCACCACGCCCGCTGGGTGAAGCGGCAGCTCTCGGCGAAATCGCCACCCGGGTCAGCCAGGCGGTCGTAGTTGGATTGAAGCGCGACGCGCCCGGGTCCGGCGAGCCTCAGCCACAGATACCGGTTCGCCCAGGACCGCCAAAGTTTCGCTCCCGCACTCGGGAATTCCACGTGCAGTTCCCAGGAGACTTCGGGATCTTTGAAAAGCACTGAGGGAGGTTTCACAAGGACCGTTTCGCCAGCGGCGAGATCGCGAAAGGACACGTCCCCTCCCGCTTGGAGCACCACCACGCCCGGTTCGGACCCGGCGGCGAAGCGGTCCACCTGGAAGCCGAGCGGGTAGACGATCTCCGAAACGTCGGTCTGATCCCGTCGCGAGGCGACGTCCACGCCCGAAAGGTCGAGGGCCATTCCGAGCAGGCTGGAAGCGGCCCCGGCGTCGCCGACCGACCCCCCGCTTCGAGATCGGAACCAGATGTCGCTGTCGTAAAAGTCGTGGCTGACGGAGCCTCCGGCGGCGACCATACGGTGCTCTCGCACGTCGATAGCCTGCCCAGGCTGGAGCGGAACTGCGACCATCTCCCCGGGCGTGTCGGCCGAGACGGCGACAGTCCCAGGTCCTGTCCCTTCGAGCATGCTGACGGGCTGGCCTGCCCATGTGCGCTGCCAGCCTCGGCGCATGGGTGCCTCCGACGTCGTGACCGTCACGTCGGACCACAACAAGGTGTGCGCGGGGAAAAGCACGGTGTCGTTGCCGGACAGTTTGATCTCGGCTACAGGGCACAAAACCCCAAGGATCGTGGCGCTGCTATGCCCCATCTGAATCCGGGTCCGATCGGCTACCGCCGGCAGTTGCGTCCAGCCGGCTGAACTGGCGTGTGCAGCGTCAAGGGGGGCACCGCACGCCGGGCACTGCGAAGCCGTCAAGTCCGAGGTCACGCGGCAATAGGGGCACGTATAGGTGCTCATGTCAGGCGACCACCTGCGCTGAGTACATGGACTGGATTCCGACCCGGCCAGGTCCTTTCAGGGCGATCAAGGTCAGGCCGGGGCCGCTCAGGGCGGTGGCAGCCTGTTGGAGCACACTGCCTGAGACTATGCCCCCGATACCTTCCTTTCTGAGGGTCCTGGCGATTCGCAGTCCCGCTAGTCCTCGCGTGGCTAAACCCTTGGCTGCCTGGGAAGCGCTCGAAGCTTCTTGCGGAGCCAGTTTGTGGGTGACGGTCGCGACCGTCACCGTGGACTCCTTGTAGAGGAACGACCCCGGCTCGACCTCGACGGTCTCGCCGGGGGCCAGGGTGCGCTCGACGACGTCACCGTAGCCGTGGAGAACTACCAGCCCCGGCGCAGTGCCAGCGGAGAAGCTGTCTAGGTACATGCCGGCGCCAACGGCGAGCGTAGCTCGCAGACCTGGGAGCTTCTCGTAGGAGTAGCCGATCCCGGTGGTCGCCACGACCATGGCGTGCTGGCGGACTTGGAAGCTGCCGCCTGGGTCGAGGGACAAGCACACGACCCGGCCGGGCGCGTCTCGGGACAACGTGACGTTTCCCGGACCGTGAGCGACGCTCAGCACAAAAGGCTCGTTGTCCACGAGTCGTTTGAGCCCACCGGGGGTGTCCATCACCGACATTGCCACGTTCTCGTCTTTGTAGAGCATCGCATGGTGTTCGAAAAAGACACTGTCCCCAGCTGTCAAAGCGACCTCCGCAGCTGGCGAGATCCGCCCGTCGAACTGCACACGGACCGAACCGCAGGCGACGGTGGTTAGGCCCTTGATGCGCGGAGTCATCCGCCAGCCCGACTCCGACACGGCGTCACGGAAGTCGAGAGGCGCCCCGCATCGCTCGCACGACGATGATTCGGGCGGGTTATGGGCCCGGCACCAGCGGCACGCAACCTTCTCGAAAGTGTCGCTCACTGTCCTAATCATATGCGCTGCCACGTCGTGCTCTAACCTTTGTCGCCGTGGCGGGCTAGCGTCGCTTGGGATGCCAAGCGAGCCACTGCCCGGACCCGGGAGAGCAGTCCCGCCCCCGGGCGTGCCCCGGGACTGCAGCCGTCTCGGGCTCGTCGAGTCAGCCCAGCTCCTCGCGTCTGGAAGTGTCACGTCGCGCGAGCTAGTCGAAGCGTCCCTCGCCCGCGCGGCGAGTGTCGCCGGGACGGTCAACCCGTTCCGGGTCCTTCTCAGCGCGGAGGCTCTCAGCGCCGCCGACGCCGCCGACGAACGCCTGGCGGCGGGCGAGACCTCCCCGCTGCTCGGCGTTCCTGTGGTGGTAAAAGACGACACCGACGTCGAGGGTCAGATGACCCCGTTCGGCTGCGCCGGGGAGTTTCCCCTCAAAGGTTCTGACAGTTTCCTCGTAAAGCTGCTTAGGCGGGCGGGTGCGGTGATAATCGCAAAGAGCCACACCCCCGAGCTTGGCCTGTACCCGTGGACCGAAGGGCCGGCTTTCGGCGCGACGCGCAATCCGTGGAACTTGTCCCACTCCGCCGGTGGCTCGTCGGGGGGTTCGGCCGCTGCCGTAGCCTCCGGCGTGGTCGCTGGCGCTCTCGGCTCCGACGGCGCCGGTTCGGTTCGCATACCGGCGTCGTGGTGCAACCTGGTCGGCGTCAAGCCCCAGCGCGGCCGGCTTTCCACTTGGCCGGAGAGCGAAGCGTGGACGGGCATCACGAGCCCAGGGACGCTCACGCGCAGCGTCATCGACGCTGCCCTGCTCCTCGACGTGCTGAGCGTGAACCACCCCGACGACAGGCACCGGCCGCCGGCCGCATCGCGTCCGTTCGTATCGTGGGCGTCCGACGTGCCGCGGACGCTGCGGGTGGCACTGGCTCTGCGCCCGCCGTGGGTCTCCGCACCCGTCCGCTTGGACCCGGAAGTCGAAAATGCCGTTAGAAGCGTCGCCGAACGGCTCGCTTCGTTGGGGCACCAGGTGGAAGAGGTGAACCCCCGCTACGGCCCGATGGGCATACCTTTCCTGGTGCGGGCCGCCGTAGGCGGGTGGGAGTGGCTGGGCAACGTCCCGGACTGGTCGCAGCTGGACCCGAGAACCCTCGCCAGCGCTCGATCCGGGCGCCGTCTCGCTGGCTGGCCCTTGCGTGCGTCGCGCCGGCTGGAGGTTCCGTTCGCGGCGCTGGTTGGGCGGATCTTCGAGCGCTTCGACGTCGTGGTCACCCCGGTCACAGCGACCGGCCCTCCCAAGGTGGGCGAAGCCGACGGGATGGGACATCTGAGGACACAGAGGTTCATGGCGGCGTGCTGTCCCTTCGCGTGGCCGTGGAACTACCTCGGGTGGCCAGCGATGTCCATCCCCGCTGGTTTCGTTGCTGGGGGACTGCCCGTCGGCGCTCAGCTGGTAGGGCCGGCCAACACCGACGGGCTGTTGATATCGCTCGCAGCGCAGCTAGAGGTCTCAAACCCACGGGGAGATATCGCCGACCCGACTGCGGCGCCGCCGGGGCTCGCTAGTTTCCTCGGCGGGAGGCCATCGTTTGGAAGGCGCGGCTAAGAGATGCTCAGAGGGTTGGAGAACTTCACTATTTAGGTGCAGTTTAAGGTATTTGAGCGTATATTATTTATCCTATGAAGACTTCTCTACCTTCGCGACCGAGGCTAGCTCGGGCTCTGGCACTGCTCGACGGGCGAGACCCCGACAGCACGAGCCGGCACCGCGACGTCTCTAGCGGCGGCTTTAGGGCTGCGGTGCTCGGAGCCGGCGACGGCCTTTTGACGAACGTGTCGCTGGTACTCGGGGTGGCAGGGGCTTCTGCTGCGGCGGGAACGGTGCGTTTGGCCGGTGTCGCCGGACTTCTCGCCGGGTCGTTCTCCATGGCGGCAGGGGAGCTGCTGTCTGTGCAGGTCCAAAAGGAGATGGCCCTCCACGAGCTCGAGGTGGAAAGGCGGGAGCTGTCAGACGATCCCGACTCGGAGCTGCGCGAGCTTGCGGGGATGTACAGAGCGCGCGGCGTTCCGACCGAGGACGCTATGACTGTCGCCCGGATCCTTTCCTCGAACGAGAAAGTCGCGCTGGACACCCACGCACGCCTCGAGCTCGGGATTCACCCGGAGGAAACCGGCTCGTCCGCCAAGCCGGCTGCGTTCTCGTTCGTGGCGTTCGCTGTCGGAGCGTTCATACCGCTGTTTCCGTGGTTGTTCGCTTTGGGATCGACAGCCGTGGTCTTGTCGATGCTGCTCGCGGCTCTCGCTGCTCTCGGCCTGGGCGCTCTGACCGGGCGAATGTCGGGAAGGCCGCCCTTGCGGATGGCTCTGCGCCAGCTCGGGGTCGCGGTGATAGCAGCGGGCGTCACCTTCGGTATCGGACACCTCTTCGGGGCTCACAGCGGCTGAGACGTGCAGCGCTGCGCTCTGGGAGAGCTCCGTGTCGGGGATCTGCTCGCCCAGGGGGGAGAGGGAGCGGTCTACCAGCTTCCGCTGCAACCCCACCTCGTCTTCAAAGCCTACCGAGGGAAAAGCGACAGGGGGTACCTAGATGATCTCGTAGCTTGGCCCGGTCTGCTAGCCGCCCGGGACGCAGAAGTAGTCAGATCGTCAGCTGCGTGGCCCACGTCGGTGGTCACCGGGGACGACGGCGACCCTGTCGGGCTGGTCATGCCCAGGGCGCCGCGGCGTTTCGCGGTCCGTCACAGGGACGGCCAGAGACGCCTCGCTACGTTGAGCTACCTGACCTGCGACCCTGCCCGACCTGCGAAGGCGTACGGCATCGTCGTGCCGCCGGTAGGTGACGCCCGCCGCTACGGGCTGGTGCTCGCCCTCGCGCAGCTCCTCGCCGCCTTCGACTCTGTCGCTGCGGCGGTGTCGCACGGCGATCTGTCCACCAAGAACGTGCTGTGGTCGCTGGAGCGGGGCCCGGAAGTGTACGTGATCGACTGCGACTCGGCCGAAGTGCTCTCCTGCGGTGACGACCTCGCCGAAGCGACGGCGTCCCGCCCGGCCCGCCGGCGGGCTATGACGCCCAACTGGGATGACCCTGCGGTGCAGAAAGGTAGCAGCCCTACGTTGGCGTCCGACCGGTACTCGCTCGGTCTGATCTTTCTTCGGGTGGTTGGCGCGGCGAACTTCCCTGTGCAAGCCCGCCAGCGTCGGGAGGGCAGGCTTAGCGTAGAGGTGCCCGTGCCTCAAGGACCGGCGGCGAAGCAGCTCATGGACGACAAGCATCCCCTATGGGAGCTCTGTGCGAGGGCTTTGAGCCTTGAGGCGGCAGGGTCGCGCCCGTCCGCAGTGGAGTGGGTCGAGCCACTGCAGGAGGTCGTGAGCGTTCTGGGCGGGACGGGAGCGCAAACCAGGCGTCCAACTGCGAGCCCGCCCCGCGCGGCGGGCCCGCCGGCTCCGCGGTGTGAAGGTGGCGGTCTCGCCCACATGGAAGCTTGCCTTGCGGACGTCCAGGTCACCCCCCGGGCTTTCAAAGCCGCGAAGGCGACTGCAAACGCGATGGGCGCTCGTGGAAGCGAAGTCGACCTCGCGCACCACGCCGGCAGCGGACCGGGCGGCCGGCCACATCCTCCCACTGCGTCCTCGGCATCTCTGCGAGCGCCACTGTCAGCTTCGACGCGTCCCAGCGGAGCGCGCGACGACAGCACACTGCGCGCCCAGGCGAAGGTGCTTTGGCGGGCCTTCTGGCGTTGGTGGGTCAAAGCGCACCGGGATGCGCTCGTCGCTCTCACCACGAGCAGGCGCAGACGGTGGGCAGCGCTTCGGGTTGTGGCCCTTCTCGCATTCGACGTCGTGGGCGTAGGGGTTGCGGCCGGGATCGTGGCATTGGTCCTATCTCCGATAACCCGGGGATGACCACTAGCTTGAAGAAGATGACCGTCGCAGATTCGCCTCTAAGTGCCCAGGAGCGGTACTCGGTTTTCCCGTTTTATATTTGTATGGACATCTCCGAGTCCATGTCCGGCGAGCCGATTTCAGCGGTGAACAAGCAGCTGCCGCTTCTCAGGACCAGCATTGGCAGCGACCCGGCGGTGGCCGAGGTGATAAGAGTCGGAATCATCACGTTCTCCGACACGGCGACGAGCGTGCTACCGCTCAGCGATCTGAGCATGGTGGATGCCATCCCCGAGCTCGCAGCGCGAGGGAGGACCTCCTACGCAGCGATGTTCGACCACGTGTTCGACGTGATCGAGTACGACTACCACGCGAGCCGGTCGGCCGGGGACCGCTGGTACCGGCCTGCCGTGATCTTGATCTCCGACGGTCGCCCGACCGACGAGACCGAACGGTGGCGGTCTGCTCTGGCGAGGCTGACCGACCCGTCCTGGAAGCGCCGTCCGAATATCCTGGCCTTCGGTTTCGGTGACGCCGACCCTGCGGTCCTGTCAGCCGTCACGTCGGCGAAGCCCAACAGGGCGTTCGTCGCAGCCGAGGGATCCGACCCTGCGACGGTGATACCCGAGCTTCTGTCGGGACTGGTTCAGTCGATCGTCAGCTCTTCTGCGAGCGTCTACGACGGTCAAGCGCTGCTCGAGGCGCCGCAGCTGTCTTCTATGCGCGCCATTCCCGTCGACGAGCTCGACTGACCGGGACGGCTGGCGATTCGTTGGACCGTCCAGTCCTGGGGCTACCCTCTCCGGCGTCGGACGCCGAGCCGACCCTGCGCTCCTACGGGGACGCGTCTGTCGCAGGGATTCGCGCTGAGGGGGCTAGCACCGCCTGGCTGGCTTTGAGGGCCGCCAGCGTCGTCGGATCCCGCCACCGCTTAGCCGGTGGGGGAAGTGACGACTTCTTCGCCTGGTCGCAAGGACAAGGCTGGGTGGCTGTCGCCGTCGCCGACGGTCTCGGTGGCGTCCCCGGCTCTGCGGGCGCGGCAGCCCGGGCCTGCTCGGCGGCCGTGTCAGCGGCGTCGCTCGGCGGCTTGGGGGAACACGACGACACTCCCGACCTGGCGGCTGTGGCGAGGCTCGGCGGGCAAGCGGCTGAGAGCGCCGCCCGGGGCGGGGGAGCGACGACCCTGGTCCTGGCGGTGGTGGCGCAAAGCGGAGAGGTGCAGGTTGCACGCGTGGGTGACAGCACAGCGTTCGTGGTCGACGCTGCATCCACCCGGGAGCTTTTCGCTTCACCTGAGCAAGGCACGGTCGGAACTGCCACTGCCGCTCTGCCGTTCGAGGCCCCGTCGGGCGACGGAGCGCAGTTAGCCGTGCCAACCGGCGAGGTCGACGTCTGGGAGACAGCGTCGTGGCAGCTGCACCCCGGCGAGGTGCTAGTGCTCGCGACCGACGGGGTGGCGGACCCGTGGCGCGACGGTCCTGAGACCGTCGACCCGGCTCTGCGGGCGGTCATCAGCCGCCAGCCCTCGCCGCTCGATCTCGCCGGGTTCGTCGACTTCTCCAGGCAGGGCTGCCACGACGACCGCACCGTGGTGTGCGCTTGGCTGCGACCAGGCTAGGTTAGGACAAAGTGCGCATCGCAGCCTTCGACCTTGGAAGCAACTCGTTCCATCTCTTGGTGGCCGACGCCCATCCCGACGGCTCTTTCGAGGTTATCGCCACAGACAAGGAGATGCTCCGCCTCGGCAGCGCTGTGGCTTCCACGGGCCGTATCGGCGTCGAACTGGCCGGCGCTGCCGTCGAGGTGGTGAAACGTTTCGTCGACTTGGCGGAGTCGAACCGGGCCGAGGAGATGGTGGTCTGCGCCACCTCCGCTTTCCGTGAGGCGTCCGACTCGGTTCGGGTCGTCGAGCGGATCGACGCGCAGTGCAAGGTTAAGGTGCGGGTCATAAGCGGGCGGGAAGAGGCGAGGCTCATCTTCGAGGCGGTGAGAGCAAGCGTCGTCATCGACCCTTCCCCCGCCCTAGCGATGGACCTAGGGGGTGGCAGCTTAGAGCTGATGGTCGGGGACGGCCGGGGGCTCGCCTGGGCGGCGAGCCTCAAGCTTGGCGTAGCCCGCCTGACCGCGGAGCACGTGCGGTCGGACCCTCCAAGCCACGAGGACGTCCGGCGGGTGTCCGACGCCGTGGGGCGCGCCCTGGGCCGTGTCGCCGGTCAGATCGGGCCGTTGCGCCCCAAGGCAGCGATCTTCTCGAGCGGTACTCTCGAAACTCTCGTCGGCCTCGCCGCGCAGCGTAGGGACGGGCGCTACCCGACCAGCCTGAACCAGCTCTCGGTAAGCGCAGCTGACCTGCGCAAGCTGCGCGACGACATCGTCTCCATGACCGCCGAAGAGCGCAGCTCCCTTCCCGGCGTCGACTCCAGGCGGGCTGACCTTTTGCCTGCCGGTGCCATACTCGCTTCGCAGACCCTCGCCAAGTTCGCCATCGACGAGGTTATCGGCTGCGAATGGGCCTTGAGGGAGGGGATGATCCTCGACGCTATCGGGCGGCACAACCGCAGCGACTGGAGTTGCGACCCTCACGCTATGCGACGCGAGTCGGTGATCAACCTGGCGAGGCGTTACGGCTGGAACGAGGCCCACTCGTGCAAAGTCTCCCGTCTAGCTGTGGAGCTTTTCGACGGGACCAAACCCCTCCACGACCTCGACAGCTCTGACAGGGAGCTACTCGAGTACGGGGCGCTACTTCACGACGTCGGCGAGCACGTCTCCAACGACCGCCACGAACAGCACAGCGGGTACTTGATAGCCAACGGGAAGCTGCGAGGGTTCCGCCCCGAGGAGGTGGACGTCCTCGCTTGCCTTGGTAGGTTTCACAAGCGGGGATCGCCGAAGGCTTCCTTCGAAGCGTACGGGCGGCTCTCCGCCCCGGACCGCCGCCGGGTAAGCCAGATGGTCGCCCTGCTGCAGGTAGCAGACGGGCTGGACAGAAGTCACGGCGGTCCTGTCCGAGACCTGGCGGTCAGCGTCGACTCCCGCAAGGTCGTCGTCGTTGTAGACGCCGACGACGACATCAGCTTGGAGCTGTGGGGTCTGCGCAGGAAGCGGGATCTCTTCGAGAAGGTGTTCGCGCGCGAACTGGAAGTCATCGACCCTCGATACCCCTCCGCGGCAGTCCGGTGAGCGCAGATACCACCACTGTGCCACCACCTAGACTTGGGCTACGGGGAGGCTAGTTGCGGGGAACCTTGGACCACGGGACGCCCTTGTCCACCCGAACGTCGCCGGGCAGGCCGAGAACCCGCTCCCCGAGGATGTTGCGCATGACCTCCGACGTGCCGCCTTCTATCGAGTTCGCCCTGGAACGCAGGAACATCCTCGTCGCCGACCCGTGCCCGCCTGCACCGTCAGGTCTGCGCATCTCGTAGCTGTCGTAGAGCATCCCCCGGGCGCCAAGGAGGTCCACGCAGAACTCGTAGATGCTCTTGTTTATCTCAGCGTAGGCGAGCTTACCGGTCGACCCTTCCGGCCCTGGGGTGCCAAGGGCCGAGGCGGCGGCGGCTCTCATGTTGGTGAGCCGGAGCACCTCGGCTTGGATCCAAAGCGACACCAGGCGGTCGCGCTTAGCGGCGCTGCGCTCGCCGTCGGGCAGGGAGGTCCAGATGCCTACCGCCGTCGATATTGGCCCCGAACCGCGCGGAGCTATGGACCCTCCGATGGAGACCCGCTCGTTCATCAGCGTGACGATCGCTCCCCGCCAGCCTTCTCCGACCGGGCCCAGCCTTTCGGAGTCGGGGACTCTGACGCCGCTGAAGAACACCTCGTTAAACTCGGCGTCACCGGTCATCTGGCGCAGCGGGCGGACTTCCACGCCGGGAGCGTGCATGTCGACCACAAAGTAGGTGAGCCCGTTGTGCTTCTCCGCCTCAGGGTCCGTGCGGGCGAGGACCATCCCAAAGCGCGAGGTGTGCGCGAGGGTCGTCCACACCTTCTGACCGTCGAGAATCCACTCGTCGCCGTCTCTGGTCGCCTTAGTAGCGAGACTCGCAACGTCGGAGCCTGCGCCGGGCTCGGAGAACAGCTGGCACCAGATCTCCTCGCACGTGAACAGCGGTCTTAGGTAGCGGCGCTTTTGCTCCTCGGTTCCGAGTGCCAGGATCGTCGGCGCAGCCATACCGTAGCCGATAGCGTTTCGAGCGACGAGGTTCGGCGCTCCTGCCTTTTGGAGCCGAGCTGAGATGACAGGTGCGAGCTTGCGTGAAAGGCCCAGCCCTCCGTAGCCGACCGGGAAGTGCACGAAGGCCAAGCCGGCGTCGAACTGGGCCCCGAGGAACTCCACCTCGGAGCACAAAGCGGGAGGTTTCGATGCGACCAGCTCGTCGACAAGCCGCTCGACGTGCGCCTCGTCGCTTTCGGAGAGTGTCGCGGGGTCAGGTGCTGCGCTTACGGAGACCATGCTCCTACGATATCGGTTGCAGCGGCGCAACGCCGGGGTGCCAGATAACGCCGAGATAACAGACAACGCCGGGGTGCCAGACAACCACGTGCCTGCAACGGTAGCGTGTGGGGGAATGATCAACGAAAGTCCACGAGCTTGTCGGTGTTGAAGCGGCTTGTCAGGTTGATAGCGTTGGTGTCGAGCGCGGCGGTGCTCGTGGCGGGGACTGTCATAGCGGTCGGAGCCGTCGCGTCGCGCGCCTACCACGGTAGTGCTGTCGCTCAGGAGATCCCGCTTCCACCCCTGACAAGCCAGTTCCAACTTGCCACGACGATCTACGCCGCTGACCACAAGACCGTCCTGGCGGTGCTTAGAGGTCCCGAGCTGCGCGAGCCCGTCGCTTTGTCCCAGGTTTCGAAGGTGATGGTGACGGCGGTGCTCGACACCGAGGACCACGGCTTTTACGTCCACGGTGGTTTCGACCTTCGCTCGATAGCACGCGCTGCTGTCCACGACGTCTCCGGTAGCGGCCTTCAGGGCGGTTCTACCATCGCCCAGCAGCTCGTCAAGCAGGTGTTCCTCACGCCGTCGCAGACCTTGAGCCGCAAGGTGCGTGAAGTCGTCCTCGCGGACCGGCTCGAACGTGAGTACAGCCGTAACACCATCTTGGAGACCTACCTGAACACGATCTACCTCGGCAACGGCGCATACGGTGTGCAGGCTGCGGCTCAGACGTACTTCTCCGAGCCGGCTAGCTCCCTCAACCTCGCCCAAGCGGCTCTCCTCGCCGGCATGATCCAAGATCCCAACGGCTACGACCCGATCCTCAACCCCGCCGCGGCGAGGATCAGGCGCAGCGAGGTTCTCGCCCGCATGGTCTACTACAAAGACATCACCCCGGCGCAGGCGGCGGCCGCCAATCTGGTGCCCCTGCCCGGAGCGAAGCCGCCGCCGCCGAGCTTGACCGGCACCAACAACTACTACGTCCTGCAGGTAAAAAACGAGCTTCTCGGCCCTGGCAGCCCGCTCGGTTCCACCTACGCGGAGCGCTACGCAGCCCTCTTCGAGGGTGGCCTGAAGGTTTACACGAACATGGACCCGACGGCCGAGGCGGACGCGGAGTCGGCTGTCGCGGCTAACACGCCGGCTAACAGCGTCGGCTACGAGGAGGGTCTGGTTTCGATCAACCCGGCGAACGGGGCGGTGGAGGCCCTAGTCGGAGGAAGTGGGAGTGCCGCGTCGCAGTTCGACGTGATGACCCAGGCGCAACGCCAGCCCGGTTCGGGCTTCAAGATCTTCACGCTTCTAGCTGCGCTCGAGCAGGGCTACTCCGTCTACGACACCGTCGACAGTCAAAGCCCGTGCTACATCTCCTTCCCGGGTAACAACAGCCTGCTCACCAAGCCGATCAACAACGACACCGGGGCGGGCGGGGGCGTGATCAGCGTCGTCGACGCGACTGCGAACTCGGTGAACTGCGCTTACATGCGACTGGCTAGGCAGATCGGCCTTCCCGACGTGGTTTCTATGGCTCAGAGGATGGGCGTGAGCGAGGTGACCGCCGCCGACGCGTTCATCCCGGCGATGGTGATCGGCGCGATCGCGGTGCATCCTATAGAGATGGCTGACGCCTACGCCACGCTCGCTGACGGGGGCGTCTATCACCCGCCGTCGTTCATCTCCACCATTGTCGACCGGACCGGGGCTGTCATATACCACGGGGACCAGCCGGGCAAGCGGATCTTCTCCAGCCAGATAGCCGCCGAAGCCGACGTGGCTTTCCAGGCGGTCGTCCAGTACGGGACAGGGACCGCCGCCGCCCTCGGGAACCGTCCCGTCGCCGGCAAGACCGGGACGACCTCCAACAACGTCGACGCGTGGTTCAACGGTTTTACCCCACAGCTGGCGACCAGCGTGTGGATGGGTGCTCTCAAAGGAGAGATTCCCATAGTCATCGACGGGCTCACCGTCTACGGCGCGAACTACCCGGCGAGTACCTGGCACGACTACAGCGCTGCGGTGCTGGCCAACCAGCCGGTGCTCGATTTCCCGACGCCTGACGGTGCTTTGGTTCCCCCGTCCAAGTACGTGACGTCGCCGGCCCTCGTCGCCGCCGACGTCCGAGACCACAACTATGTCGCCCCGCCCGCCCCGCCTCCCACCTACGCTCCAGCGACGACGACGCCGAGCACCTCGACTCCTACCACAGCGACTCCCGGCCCCCCGGATTCGACCCCGCCTGCGAGCGGCACGGGTTCCACGGGGACGCCGCCTGCGCCGGCCGGTGCCGGCAGCCCGGCCGGTTCGCAACCGGCCGCCTAAGACCGTGCCGTCGGCACACCCCACTAACCTGAAAGGATCCCGGTGACACCAACGGCGGCGCGTCTTCTTCGCCTCCAAGACCTGGACAGCTCGATTGACGCCCTGCTGCACAGACAAGACCATCTTCCTGAGCGCGTCGCCGTCGATGACCTGTCCGCGAGCCTCGACGCAATGCGACGCAAAGCCGGTGACCACGCCGGGGAGGTGCGAAAGCTCGAACAGCGGCGATCGAGGGTCGAAGCCGAGCTCGCCGCCACCGACGAACGACGCGAGCTCGTATCGGGGCGCCTCTACAGCGCCCAGACGACCTCGGCCCGTGACCTGGCGGCTATGCAAGCCGAGATGGAGACACTCGACGCGAAGGTGTCGGGCCTCGAGGACGAGATCCTCAGCCTTTTAGACTCAGCGGACGTGGCGTCGGGGGCGCTCGGCGAGCTCGAGGTTTTGATCGAACCCGCTGAAGCCTCGCTTAGCGAGGCGCGAGAGGCGCTCGCCCGGGCGCGCGAGGCGATCGACGTGGAGCTGCGCGCTCTGCGTGACGAACGAGAAACGGCGACTAGCGACGTCTCGGAGGGACTTTTGAGGCGATACGAGGCTCTGCGGGCTCGTCTCGGCGGGGTAGCGGTGGCGCGGGTGGTGGCTAGGCGCTGCAGTGGATGTCACCTGACCCTGTCGGCGATGGAGCTGGAAAGGTTGCGTCACGCCGGGGACGAGATGGAAACCTGCGAGCAGTGCTCGAGGATTCTCGTCGTCGAGACGGCCGCCCAGACCCCGTCCTAGCAGGGCTGGCCCCGTCCTAGCAGGGCTGGCCGGCCGGTCCCGCCCGGTGCCCGCCGAGTAGGGTGGCAGCCGTGCTCTACGTGGTGCGTCACGGCCGGACCGCTCACAACGCGGGTGGCCTGCTCGTGGGAAGCAGCGACATCCCCTTGGACGAGGAAGGCGTACGACAGGCGGCGAAACTCGGGTCACTGCCCGAGCTGGCTGGAGCTTCCAGGGTCGTGTCGAGCCCTCTGGCGCGTGCGCGCGACACCGCCGGGGCGTTGGGACCACCGGTGACCGTGGACGACCGTTGGCGTGAGATCGACTACGGGTCCTTCGAAGGGGTTCCCGTCTCGGCCGCCGGGCACCTGTGGGACAGCTGGTCTGTCGACCTGGCCTACCGCCCGCCCGGCGGTGAGTCCCTCGCTGACGTCTCTGCGCGGGTACGCTCTGCGTGCGAAGAGCTGTGGGAGGAGGCTTCGGACTGCGACGTCGTCGTGGTGAGCCACGTGTCGCCGATCAAAGCTGCTGTGGCATGGGCGCTCGGAGTGGGAGACGAAATTTGCTGGAGGACATACCTGTCGACTGCGTCGATCACGGTGATCGGCGCCGGGCGCGCCGGCCCTTCGCTTCGCGGCTTCAACCTAACCGGAGGCTAGCCGGCCTTCGCCGCCGGTGGCTATGGTGGGGGGGTCGATGTGAGAACCTCGGGAGGTCAAGACAAAATGCACGTGGTAGTAGATTTCGATCGCTGCGAGAGCAACGCTTTGTGCATGGCAGCGGCCCCAGAGGTCTTCGAGGTGAGAGACGACGACTTTCTCTACGTTCTCGACGAGAACCCACCCGAGGAGCTCCGGGCCAAAGTGGAACTCGCGGTGCAGCGCTGCCCGAAGCAGGCGATCACCTTAGAAGGCTGATTCGGGCGCTGCCTATCGAAAGTTGGACGAGCCGAGGGCTTCCAGGTAGAACGCCAGCTCCGCCTTGTAGACAGCCACGATCGTCTCGGCTTTGCGGAAACCGTGACCTTCGCCTTCGAAGCGGTGGTACTCCACTCGCACACCGCCAGCGTCCAAGGCGTCGAAGATCGCCTGGGACTGCGAGGGTGGGACGACCATGTCGTCGAGGCCCTGGAAGATGATCAAGGGGCTCGTGATCGAAGCTGCGCTGTGGAGCGGGGAACGGCGGACGTACTCGGATTGGGCCTCGGGCCACGGGCCGACGAGAGAGTCGAGGTAGTGGGCCTCGAACTTGTGGGTGTCACGGGCCAACAGCTCCAGGTCGGCGACGCCGTAGAGGCTTGCCCCGGCGGCGAAGGTGTCGCTGGAAGCGAGAGCTGCCAGCGTCGTCAAACCTCCGGCGCTGCCCCCGCGGATGAAAGCCTTTACCGGGTCGACAAGTCCGAGGCGGCGAAGCTCGGATACGACCGCCACGACGTCGGCCACGTCGGCGACACCCCAGGCGCCTTTGAGCTTCTCCCTGTAAGCCCGTCCGTATCCGCTGCTGCCCCTGTAGTCGACGTCAGCGACAGCGAACCCTCTCGTGGTCCAGTACTGCACTGCCAGGTTCAAAAGCCGCTGCGCCTGCGACGTCGGACCTCCGTGGATGACCACGACAAGCGGGGGGAGCTGCCCGGGCGGGCCTTCGAAGTCCCCCGACACCGGGCGGTAGAACAAGGCGTGGGCGATGTCAGGTCCGTCGGGGTCAGGGGTAGGAAAGTCGATCAGAGTCGGCGTCGAAGCGAACTGCTCTGGGAAGGCGGACGCTCGGGAGCGAGCGAGGACACGGTGCGAGCGGTCGCTGTCGATGCGCACTACGCAGGCGGAGAGAGTCGGGGACCCGGCGACACACACGACACTGTCCCCGCAGGTCTGAAGGGAGCTGAAGGAACTGTAAGGCAGGCCTTCCAGCTCGACGAGCCTTCCGCCGGGGTGGTCCTCCCAGCCGATCGCACGACCTTGTGATGTCGTCCAGGTTGCCACCAACCTCCCCGACGAGTCGAAGGTGTAGTCGGAGTTGCCGAAAACCCAGTCCGGTTCACCGACCTCCGCCTCGAAAGCCGTCAGCGGTCGTGACAGCTCGTCGTAGACGTTCCACCAGCCGCTGCGATCGGACAGGTAGTGCAGCACGCCGCCGGGCGACCACCTCGGCTGGCTGACCGACTCGCCCGGGCCGCCGGCGACGAGGCTTGCCTGCCCGAGCGTCACCTTACCCCTCGACACGGTGACGTCTGCGACCCACAGGCAGCTCGAATCCCACGGCATGTCGGGATGGTCCCATGTGATCCAAGCGAGGCGCCCGCCGCCGGGGGACACCCTCGGAGCGGAGGAGAAGTCGTGGCCGCTCGCCAGCATGACAGGCTCGGAACCTTCTGACAGCCAGCCCTCCTCGACCCACAGCGGTACCGCGACCAGATCGTTAGTCACCCCTGAAACGCTGTGGACTTCTCGGACGCATATGACCGCCGAACCGTCAGCGCTGAGCACCGGGTCCGCATAACGCACCGAGCGACCTTCGAACGCCGGGGTGAGAGGCCTGGAGCGCCCTGACGGCCCGTGCGTTGCCCAGAGGCGTTGGTCGTCGAAGTTTGAGTACACGACTAGGGGATCCCAGCCCGAAGGGTCCCACACAGCGTGGCATCTCCCGCCGTACTCGTGCACGAGGGTCCGAACCGAAACGCCTGGTGGCGTCTCGTCGCGTGGAGGGTCCGAGGCGTCGGGAGGGGAGGAGACCACCACGGCCCGACCGGCTTCTTCGGGGCGGGATTCCACCCACCAGACGCGCCCGCCTTCGCAGGAAACCGATGAGAAGCCGACCGCTCCGGCGGCGAGCATCTCGGCGTCGATCGGCGACGCCCACGTTCCGTAGGCTGCGACACTTTTCATGGCGTGGAACTCTACGGCGATCTAACATGGCTGCGTGACCGATGTTACATACGGAGGTCAAGCCTCCGAGATTGGCAACGTCCCTGTCAGCGCAAAGACCCTCAGCGCAAAGACCCTCAGCGCAGTGCCCGAGCGTGTCGGCCAACTAGCCTTCTCCAGCCCGACGAAGCGGATGCGCTACGACACGTCTCGCTTTAGGGGTGCCACAGGCCGCAACTGGTACGACAGCGACCCGACCCTGCAATTCTTGATGGCGATGCACCTCGGACCGTCCGAGCTGGCTTGGGCTACGCCTCATCTCAGGCGCGTCGGGGCTCTCATGGGCGGTCCGGTGTCAGAGTACGCGGATCAGACCGACCGGATGCCCGCACGCCTGGAGCGCTACGACCGTTGGGGACATGAGACAGCCGAGGTGATCCTGCCTGAGAGCTTCGTCGCGTCCCAGTCGGCGGTCCTCGCCGACAACTTGAGCTCGCCGAGTTTCGCCGACCAGGCCAGGCGGGCCGGGGTGAACCCGGCGCCGCTTAGCGCGGCGTGGAGTTACCTGCTCGACCAGGCGGACATAGGAATGACCTGCGCTTTGGGCACCGGCGGCGACATGGTCATACGCATGGCCGAGTCGTTCGCCCCTCCCGACGTTCTGGCCAGAGTTCGGGAGCTGTTCGCAGGAGGGGACAACTCAGGTGCTGCCGGCCAGATGTTCACTGAACGGGCCGGGGGATCGGACCTCGGAGCGTTGGAGACCACGGCAACCCACGTTTCGGGTGACACGTGGCGTCTCGACGGTGTCAAGTGGTTCGTTTCCAACGTGCACGCCCCGGCCTTCGTCGCATTGGCCAAGATCGAAGGTGGCGTCGACGGGGTGAAAGGTGTCATGCCGTTCCTGGTCCTCTCGGAGCGTCGGGACGGCGGTCGTAACGGGATACGCATCCGAAGGCTCAAGGACAAGCTCGGAACCAAGTCGGTGCCTTCGGGCGAAGTGGAGCTCGACGGTGCGGAGGCTTTCCTCCTCGCCCCTCCGCCGGGGGACACCCTGGCCGGGTCGGCCGAGTCCAGTGTGTCTGGGCGCGGAGGGGCTGGTCGGGGTTCGAGCGGGCTTGCGGCGATGATGCGTCTCACTAACGGCGCCCGGCTGGGGATCGCAATGATGGGAGTAGGGTGCGCGCGGCGGGCGCTTGTCGAGTCGGTCTGCTACACCCAGGCGCGTGAGGCGTTCGGAGCTCGGCTCATCGATCAGCCTCTGGTGAAGCGCAAGCTGGCGGAGATGATCGTCGAAGTAGAGGCGGCGCAGGCGGTCGTCTTCGACGGTTACCTCGGAAACAGGCTGAGGCTCTCCGCGCCGCTGGCGAAGCTGCGCGCTGCCCGTCTCGGGCTGACAGCGGCCAGCGACGCAGTCGAACTGCACGGCGGTAACGGATACATCGAGACCTGGCCAGTGGCGCGGATCCTACGCGACGCTCAGGTGAATACAGTTTGGGAAGGCGCCGACAACATCTTGTGTCTCGACGTGCGCAGAGCCATGGAACGCGAGCAAGCCCATGAGGCTCTCTTCGAGAGGGTAGCCGCCTCCGTGGCAGCAGCCCCCGACGTCACTGCGGATCAGCGCGCAGCGAAGGAGTTGACCGCTGCGGGTCTGGAACGTGCGCGCCGGGCGCTGGCGTGCTGGAGGTCTCTCGAGGCTGACGTCGCCGAGGCGAGACTGTTCCCGCTCAGCCAGCTTTTCTCGTCGCTTTACACCTCCGCCGCCCTTTTGGATCAGGTCGCCGCGGAGCAGCGAGGTGTGTGCGGCGACGCGGCCGCGGGCCGCAAGGCGCTTGTGGCTGCCATCCACGCCCGCCGCTATCTCGCCGTCTCCGACCCGCTGGCGGAGATCGAAGGTGACACAGCCGATCTCGACCGCTTCAAATTGCTTCTAGACGGCGCCTTCGTCGACGTCTAGGAGGCGGTCGCCTCTCGCCAGCCACACCGGCTCGCCAGCCACGCCGGCTCCGCTCTTGGACTCGGACTGACGCTCCTAACGGTGCCGTAGCCATCTCTCAGTTTCTGTAATCAGGCGGCGAGCCCCACCGTCGCGACTGTCACGCCACAGCTGGGCCAGCAGCCAGACAGACGTCGCAACGACAACCAGCACTGCCAGCGCTAGCAGGGCAGCCGGCAGCCCTGACGCTCCAAGCCCGGCGACGGGATGGGAAGGTTGCTGAACCGCTAAGAAATCCACACGACGAGCCTCGGCTTCTACGATATACCCGGTTGCACAGGGGACCGCAAGGTGCGAGCTGGCGTCGGCGGTCTTCCCGGCCCCCTAGCCGCCCGGCATAGCGGACCGCCCTGTTCGGCGCCGGGATGACCTTAGATTCTGGGAAGGCATGGTAGTACCTTTGTGGGAGGGGCGGTTGAGGCAGCCCCGGCTGTGGAGGGTCGGGGCTGTTGTTATGGCAGTGTGGCTGGCGTTCATGGTGGTGTCGGCGTCCCGGGCGGTAGCCGAGGCGGGCCAGCAGGTCGGTGACGCGCTGGCGGTGACTTTGGACGGGACGTTCGCTCCGGCGGCGGTGGGTCGGCTCCCCGGGTTGGCTGGTCCGGGTTTCGCGGCCCCGGCGATCCAGGCCGCGTTTTACGGGCGGGTGTCTACTGGTAGCGTGGTTTACGTTCCGGCGTCGCCGGTGGATGAGCTGCTGTTGCTGTCGGTGGCGACTTACACGTGCGCTCCGCCGCTCGGGTCCAGCGATCTGACTTACAAGGCGGGGTTGACGCCGGCGTTGTCGGTGGATTTTGCGGGTAGCACTGTGGCTCTGCCGCAAAGTCCGAGGGGTGCGATCGACGGGGTGGCGGGCAGTGGTTACGGCCAGGCGGGGGAGTTGCATTCGGGGGAGTGGCTGGTAGCGGTCCCCAAGGGCGCAACTGTGAGTTTGAGCGCTGCCGAGGAAGGGTTCACTGACAGTGCCGACGTCAGAGACGCGACACGCGTCGGTGAGGCCCCGAGCGTGTTGTATAGGAGCGCGGCGGGGCCGTTGGCCTTGGATGTCCGCTCGAACCTGGCCGGAAGTCTGGTGGTAGAAGCAGGCGGTGAGCGGGTGAGTTTCCCGGTGACGTTGAAGGAGGCGTTCCTCAGGTTTTTCGATCTTTCGAGCGCGAACGATATGCCGGCGTCGACGGCCGGGATGGCGTACCTGTTCGCCGAGGTGTTTATAGGTACCGGTGTCGACTCGCAGGGCCGCCCGGATTGGTATTTCGATCCTTCCAGTCCCGGCCAGGCGGTCACCGTCACCGCCGCTGGCGGTACGCCAGAGACGGCTGTGCGGGTGCCGGCTGCCCCGGGGCCTGTCGGGGTGAGAGCTAACGGGGTGGCGTCGGGTGGACTGTTCGGCTTCGTCGTCCCGGCAGGGTTGACTGCGGCGACCGTGACTGTGGGTACCGGCCCCGACCCGGCGGTGTACTATCAGGGGCCTAACGATTTTGCTGCCACAGTCGAGACGGTGACCTCTTCCACCCCGGCGGCGTTCAAGATCAACTCCCCCCCGGCCTCGCCAGCCCCTGCTGTGTCCAAACCGCCGACCTTGGCCAGTTCGTCGCTGGCTTCCAGCCCGGCTACCACGGTGTCTAATGGGGCGGCTACTCCGTCAACTGCCCAGGGCGGACCGCCGACTGTGGTGTCGCGGCGACACGGCGGGCAGGGTTGGTGGCCGATCGTCGTGGCTGTCAGCGCCGGCGTGGTGGTGATCGCCACGGTCGGACTGCTTGTCGCGCGCCGCGCCCGTATCACCGGGAGCGAAAGCCCATCTGCGGGGGAGCAAGCACCGCCGCGGGCAGCCGACGTCGGTGTGGACGGTGCGAGCAGTAACAGCGACAGTCGAGATAGTGTGGGCGGCGCTGGTGGCGTGCCGGGTGCGGCAGCCGAGCCGGTTGGGACGGGTGCAGCTGGTCTGCCGTGTCTGAGGGTGGGTGTTCTCGGTCCGCTTGTCGTGGAGGGTGCGGGCGAGATCCGCCGGAAGGTTGTGCTTCGCGCGTTGATCGTCCTGGCGGTGTTCGCTGGTAGGCCGGTCGGCTCGGAGGAGTTACGCGGCTGGCTGGCCGACGACGAGTACTCCGAGCCGACCGCCGCAACTCTGCGAAGTGAAATATCGCGTTTGCGGCGGCTCCTGCCCGACGGGCTGCTTCCCGAGATGGGCGCCGCGTCTGGTTACGCCCTGGCTGCGGAGGGCGTGGAGGTCGACTGGGTCAACTTCGAGGCCCTCGCCGCTCAAGCCGACAAGGCAACGGGCCACCACCGTATCGAGCTGAACCTCGAAGCGTTGCGGCTTATCCGAGGCCGGGTCCTCGAGCATCGAAGCTGGCATGGTATCGATGGGAAGGTCTGGGAGATGAACGCGTCGATCTAAACCCTCGCTGCGCGCACCGCCAGCAAAGCGCTCGCGGCTGGCCGTCCCGCCGACGCGGCCGAAGCAACCCGGTTGGGATTAAAAGCAGTCATGTCAGATCAGCTGTGGCAGTTGCGCGTCCAAGCCGCCCAAGCCGGCTCTGGCGAAGACGCCCGGAACCTCACCGAAAGAGCCCGAGCAGAAACCGCTACCGAACCTGGATAACCGAGAAGTGCCCTGGGTGTCACTTGTCCACTTAACTTCGGAACGTCGGGGAAGTCGACGTCGTAGTTCTTCAGCCTTACAGCGCAGACTTCGCCGACAATCGGGGCTGCCAGTAAAAGAAGACGCGGTAGTTCCGATCACTACGTCGACGTCCTCGGGCCATGTCTAGTCGGACGCTGACGCTCGTAAAAAGGCCCGAAGGACACAGTTATCCGACAGGTATTCCGACCCCGGTACGCTGCGAGACGAGCAACCTGAGGGCCGCGACAAGACGCAACTACTCGGACATCCGATTATGGCGAATGTTGATCGACCGGTGCCGGTGGCCCCGAATCTGGAAGGGTAGTAAAGTCATCGAAGTGGACATTCAGCCTCGGACAGCCGGGGAAGATTCAGTCGGGTGGATGACTTAAATGCCCAAGCTGATTGCTTTCGACGAATCAGCCCGGCGGGCCTTGGAGAGCGGGATGAACCAGCTCGCCGACGCCGTGCGGGTCACCCTCGGCCCCAAGGGCCGCAACGTGGTGCTGGAGAAGAAGTGGGGTGCGCCCACCATCACCAATGACGGCGTTTCGATCGCCAAGGAGATCGATCTCGAAGACCCTTACGAGAGGATCGGGGCCGAGCTGGTCAAGGAGGTCGCCAAGAAGACCGACGACGTCGCCGGTGACGGCACCACCACCGCCACCGTCCTGGCCTGGGCGCTCGTACGTGAGGGCCTGAAGAACGTGGCGGCCGGCGCCAACCCCATGTCCCTGAAGAAGGGCATCGAAGCCGCTGTGGAGACCGCCGTCGGCTCGCTAAAGGAGCAATCCCGGGAGACAGAGACGAAGGAACAGATCGCCCAGGTCGCGTCCATCTCGGCTGCTGACACCGAGATCGGCGACCTCATCTCCGAAGCCATAGACAAGGTCAGCAAGGACGGTGTCATCACCGTCGAGGAGTCGCAGACCTTCGGCATGGAACTCGAGCTGGTCGAGGGCATGCGCTTCGACAAGGGCTACATCGCCCCCTACTTCGCCACCGATCCCGAGCGCATGGAGGCCGTCCTCGAGGACCCCTACATCCTCCTGGTCGGCTCGAAGATCTCCGCCGTGCGGGACCTGCTGCCCCTGTTGGAGAAGGTCATGCAGTCCGGGCGCCCGCTGGTGATCATCGCCGAGGACGTCGAGGGCGAGGCCCTGGCCACCCTGGTCGTCAACAAGATCCGCGGCACCTTCGAGTCGGTCGCCATCAAGGCCCCCGGCTTCGGTGAGCGCCGCAAGGCCATGCTGCAGGACATCGCCATCCTCACCGGTGGCCAGGTCGTGACCGAGGAGGTCGGCCTGAAGCTGGAGAACACCACGCTGGACCTGCTGGGCCGGGCCCGCAAGATCGTCGTCACCAAGGACGAGACCACGATCGTCGAGGGCGCCGGGTCGGACTCCGACATCAAGGGCCGCATCCAGCAGATCAAGACCGAGATCGAGAACACCGACTCGGACTACGACCGGGAGAAGCTCCAGGAGCGCCTGGCCAAGCTGTCCGGCGGGGTCGCCGTGATCAAGGTCGGGGCCGCCACCGAGGTGGAGCTCAAGGAGAAGAAGCACCGCATCGAGGACGCCGTGTCCACGACCAAGGCTGCGGTCGAGGAGGGCGTGGTTCCCGGCGGGGGCGTAGCCCTGCTGCGGGCCCAGGCCGCCATCCTGGACCGGGCCGAGAAGCTCGAGGGCGACGAGGCCACCGGAGCCCGCATCGTGGCCCGCGCGGTCGAGGAGCCGATCAAGCAGATCGCCGTCAACGCCGGCCTCGAGGGTGGCGTCGTCGTCGAGAAGGTCAAGAACCTCTCCAACCTGGCCGAGGGCCTCAACGCGACCACCGGGGAGTACGAGGACCTGTTCAAGGCCGGCGTCATCGACGCCGCCAAGGTGACCCGTTCGGCGCTCGAGAACGCCGCTTCGATCGCCGCCCTCTTCCTCACCACCGAGGCCGTCATCGTCGACAAGCCGGAAGAGGTGGAGTCACCCACCGTCAGCCAAGTCAGCGAGACTAGTGGTTCTCGATGGTTCGACGAGTCAGCCCATGCAAGGCGGCGTCGGACTCAAACTCCAACAGCCACGTCTTCGGGAGTGCGTGGCCGCGATTGGCCTCAACTGTCCACGTCGTCTGTAGTCGCAACTCTTGCTCCAGTGACTTACCTAGTGGACGGTCGTGAAGCTCGCTATTACGAGTTCAGTGCTTCGGAATATGCCAAAGCTGAAGTATATGACGGATACATGTCCCTCAACTGGTCCACTCGGATTCCTGATTTTGAGTGGCTAGGACGACTCCACGAACACTTGAAGGGTAGGGAAGTCTCAAGCGTAATCGCGATCGATTCGGGTAACGCCGAACCGACCTATCTGAGGTCCATTCCCACTACGCGGAAAGAACTCCAGACTATGAGTGGTGGTCTTGCTCTGGTGCGCGTCAATCTCGACAGAGCGAGCTTGGTCTGGCGGAATCTGATTCCGCCCGCGGAGGGCTACTTCCAAGCCGGCGTTGTCAGCGAAGATTTCGAGGCCGACTGGTTCACAAGTTTACTCGTACATACTGGCTCGGACGCAGTCAAGAACGCAGCTGAGACGGTTGTCAAAGATGCGTCATACAGCACTGCTATGCTTCACCAAAAGTCCACATCTCAAGACAATAAAGGTAGAGACGAATCCGGTGGCTGAAAATCTCGTGAGCCAGAATGCCGAACCGTGCTACGGTTCGTTCGGGTCTAGCGGAGTTTACGTGGAGACCCACGTTGAAAGTATTCCGCGTTGCACAGTACCTCTGAACGGCAAAGCTCTTCACTACGTCACCGTCACTAGCTACATGGGCGATGCAATGGTCGTCAAGATCAACGCGGGTGATAAAGCCGAGGCCTTATTGTTTGGGGACGCGGAGTTGTGGGATGAAGAAATCGAGGTACCTCCGCCCGTAGGGCGAAAGGCTGAATCTCAGCGTACGGTGGCTGTTCAGCTTACAAGGCGAAGTCCGCTCCCTCGGCCCACGCCACCACGAGCGCAGGTGCGATTGGAGGCCGAAGTCGGGGTACGCCATGGACTCTCCGAGACACTCGGGGACAGGACCCTAATGCTTGAGCTGCCCACGGTGCCAGACCGAGACCGATCCACTGCGCCGCCCCTCTAGGATACATTAGAGGTGTCGTCCGCTGACCGTGTCTATACCGGGCTTGCTGCAGCGGCACCATTTCTCGTGTCGTTATTGACGACCGCGGCCATAGGGCCCGGAGTCAAGGCGGTTCTGTTAAATAAGGCCTCGGACTTCTATGGAGTGGAAGTTGCAAAGGTACCTGCTCCACCCCGTACTCTCACCGCCTCGGCGATCTGCGCGTACCTTGAGTGGATTATAGATTGCTTTCAGGCTAGCACGGTAGTTCTCCTTCCAATTATTGGTCTGGCGTTCGCTCTTGAGTCTTCAGCATTGTCGTCCGCGCTTCCATGGATCTATGCAATCGGATCGATAGGGGGCGCAGCGTTCTTCTTACGAATCCTTGCAGTGAAAGACCCGTTCCAGTATGTGAAGGACAAGCACTTCAAGGATCTCTATACGCAGGTGGATCTGATGGCTCTAGGCGTGAACGGGTTAGGAGCCCTGATCGCAGGTCTGGTGGGTGCAAAGGTCATCTAAGGATCGCCGCGTTGGAGCGCCTCCGCTTTGCGACGTGAACCTCATTCACGTTGGGCTGTTGGCCGGCAGCGGGCAAGTGAGCCACGGAAACTCCGCGGCCCTACGACTACTCCACCGACATCCCGACGGGTGTCGCCGAGGGCCAAGTGCCCTGTCCAGTGCACGTCGGTGACTTCTGTAAAACTTGATATCTTTGAATTCGTCTCTTACAGTTCACCTTGTGCATTGGGTGCTTCTGGCAGTCGTCTTCGTCCTCACATGGGCAGGATCGGCTCTACTGATCGAACACTGGCCGTATCGTCACAGCCGGCCACCCCTCGAAGCCAGGTTGGCGCCTCATCAACCGACTGTCGCTGATGAAGTGGAGCTGTGGCTGAGTCGGAAGGCGTAGACGAAAGCCGTTTCGAGTGGGTTGGCCAGTTCCAGTGGTCACTGCACGGTTGGAGCAGCATAGCGCTCAGCAGGGCTTTGGTAACCGAGGCTGCGTCGGCGCTGGCTGTTGATGATCGAGGCGGCGTGATCTGCACGCGCCTGGGTGACGCTACCTAGGTCGGTGCCTCGTGGGAACCACCACCGCTACTGCCGGTTGAGGTTCTCCACCTGACCCCGCTGCCACGGGCTGTGGGGGTCGCAGAAGCAGATGTCGATGCTGTAGGTGGCAGCGATGGTCTCCCAGCAGGCCCACTCGCTGCCTTGGTCGAAGGTGATAGAGCCAAGCAGGTGGGCTGGGATCTGATCGAGACCGTCGGCGAGCCCCGCGAGCATCGCGTCCCCTGCGTAGCCCTCGGGCATGGTGACTCCGATCGAGAACCTCGTCGCCCGCTCGGTGAGCCAGAGCATCGAGGAGCGGTTGTTCGCCCAGATGATCTGGTCCCCCTCCCAGTGGCCGAGCTCGCCGCGCTCGTTGACCACGGCTGGCCGGGCAGAGATATTCGCCAGGCCAGCGTGTTTGTTGTCGCAGCGGGCCTGGCGACGCCGCCTGCGGGGCCTACGGGTCCGTAGGCACTCGGTCGGGCGGACCCCGAGCACCCCGGCGTAGATCGCGGCGTAGACGGTCTCGACGCACACCATCACAGCGCTCCCCTCAGCCACCAGGTCAGCCCAGATCGCCACAGGGGACCGGCCGAGCTTGAGCTCCCTCACCACTCGGTCTCGCAGCTCTCCAGCCGCCTCCAGGCGACGTGGGCGGGTCCTGCGCCGCTCCTTGTCGCCACGGCGTTGGGCACTCGCCGGTCGGTATGCACCACGACCACCGTTGGCGGTCACCTCACGCATGATCGTGGTCGCCAGACGCCCGATCCTAGAGCCGATCCTCGCCCACGGCGTCCAACGATCCTCGCCCAGCGCGACGGCGATCTCCTCGCGCTCGGGCAGGGACAGCGGTTCACCTGGCATGCCCTGGTCTCCATCGGTTGGTGACGGTTGGCACCGGTCATCATGACCGGAACCGTGCACCGACCGATGGAACTCACCCACCCAGCAGAGCGAAGTCGTAATCGGTGTATCGAACACGGCTCTTCATGCTTGGAATATCACCCCGGGTCGAGGGCCAATGCTCCCAGTTCCATCCCATGTATGCACCCGGCGATCAGAGATCGCTTCAACCGAGTTCGACGTTACAGTCAGGAGGTTCCGGGAAGGCCGAAAGTCCCAAGATCAAGAGGTCGTCGTTGCTCAGATTCGTGAAGGTAGTGGGCGTGTATGGATACACGCCGAAACTCCGTTCAAGGCAGGTCTCGAGGTCCGGGATGCTCTCGCCACGCCTGCTGCACCGCTCGGATCACCGATCACCCAGGGTGTCCCCCTATCGGACGAGCTTGCAAAACTGGCCGTGCTGTATCGGTCTGGTGCGCTGACCGGTTCCGAATGGGAGCAGGCGAAGGAGGCCATCATCGGGGTACCGACCGATCGACGCATCCAGGCTCTGGAAGCTCTGGCCCAGCTTCATCAGCTTCACCAATCCGGAGTACTCAGCGACTACGAGTACAAGCGGAAGAAACTGGAACTACTCACCTGGTGAGGGCCACCTTCCCGACGCTGAAGAGCTAGGTGAGTCAGCCCACCTCTGCCAGGCAGCATCCAGTTCATCGTCGGCGCAGCCGCCGGTTGCTTGACATAGTAAAGGAACTTTTAACCCGCTCATCCTGGTTAGCGGCTGGCTACGCAGGAGCCGGCCGCCCTGAAGCGGTTCCTGAAGAAATGGTCCTTCCGCTCGGCGATCATCACCCTCGTTGAGGGCTCCACCCGCTACGTCATCTTGCGGCGTGTCCCCTACGATCACGGCGCCGAGCGGGTCGCTCTCCTGCTGTCCCCGGCGATGGGTCGCCCTCCGGCCGTCCTGCGCCGCAGCCTTACCTGGGACCAGGGCCGGGAGATGGCCGACCACGCCCGCTTCGGCGTGGCCACCGGCATCCCGGTGTTCTTCTGCGACCCCCACAGCCCTTGGCAGCGCGGATCCAACGAGACACCAACGGACTGCTTCGTCAGTACTTCCCCAAAGGCACCGACCTGTCGGGTCACAGCCAAGCTGACCTCGACAACGTCGCATTCCTGCTGAACAACCGGCCCCGCAAGACCATCGGATTCTTGAAACCATCCGACAATCTGAACATTCTACTATTGGCATACGGTGATGCTGCCACCGCCTGAAATCGCCCTTCTGTCACGGACGTCGGAGTAGCGTCGCTGTACGCGCAGCGCAGGCTCCGCAGGGCCCGCACCCTCGGCCAATAGCCGTCACGCCCTCCCTCACGACCATCGAGCACTTGGCGCGACCCAAGACCGGCGAGGACGAAGAGGAACCGGTTATCAACCTCGCGCCTCGGGAGAATGTCCCTACAGCGAGCGACGGCTTCCTCCGGTCCAACCCGCCCGACGTCGGCGAGCACGCTCTCCTTCGGACAGGCCCCCACCGGCTTGCCACGTCCTCAGTCTCCCAGAACCTTCCATATGGTCGGTTGGCCGGCGGTCGGTGACAGTGGCACTCCTCGGGTGCGCCGCACTTCGGGGATGTCGAGAATCGCTGTCGACTTATCCAGCCGCCGTACGGGTGATCGGGCTCGGTACCTCGCGGAAGTGCTGGACGCCTGCCGGCTCGAAGTCGCCGTGTAGCACCGCCGGGTCGAGATCCAAGCCGTTGGGCCAGGTGACCGTCCGGCTCTCGGGGTCAACCCGCGCGTGCGCGAAGTACTCAGGGTCGTCGAGCGCGACGAAGACCGTTCCCCTGCTCGATCCGGGTACGAACTCGAGTTCGCGTACGAGCCCGTCGTCGAAGGTGAGTTGCATCACGTGAGCGCGACGTACTTCGACTCTCTCGATGTGGGGGATCCGGTACTTGGTCTTCATGGCAGCGGTTCTATGGTAGCGGGAGTCTGGTTGGCCTTGGCCTTCGCCCAAGCCTCCTCCAGATCGCCGTGATGCAGACGGTGCCACGTGCGTACTAGGCGCAGTGCCCGTTTGGGGAGCGAGCCGTGGAGTACGGACGCGTCAGCGAGCACGATCCATGCCTCGTGCTCCCCGTAGGTGGCGTGGTAGTGCGGTGGGTTGTGATCGTCCCATTAGATGTAGATGGCGATCCCGTAGAAGTACGACAGGCGGGGCACCACCGCACGCTACGTCGAGCCTGTGACGGTTGACTGTGGCGCAGTGGCAGGTCGGGGGTGCCCATTATCAACGCGTCTGCCTGTCCCATTTCCACGCCGTGCCCCCGCCTCCGAAGTGCCGGTAGGGGCGAGCAGAACGCCCACACCATAACCCGAGCCGAGCGAGTCGCCAGAGCGAGCCGAACGGCATGTATGGGCCGCACTGGCTGGACGGACAGTCGGCGCGTCGTCGGTGGCGTTCGGTGCGGAGCGGGCGGATTGGCTTGATCTGTCGGTCTGTGGCGGCCGAAGCCAGGGCGCGGGAGTGGGCTCCTGCGCTCAGATCAGATGAGGCGTACGGGCCTTGGTGGCTCGGCGACCGTCACGGTCTTGTCCGGCGTTAGGTATCAAACAGCGGGACTGGCCCCGGTATGCTCGTCGTCGTGGTGGTGGCAGGTGCCCGCAGGGGTGCTGCGGGGGCCGCGACTGACCGACATCGGCCTCTCGCTTGGAGTTACCCGACGCGATGAGTTGGGCGGGCGGGTACCGTCACTACCAGCGAGGGACCGTCGAGAGGAGCAACGATGACCAACCGTGCCAACGCGCCGATCGGAGCACCGTGCTGGGCGGATCTGTGGACCTCTGACGTTGTAGGGGCCCGTCGGTTCTACTGCGAGCTGTTCGGCTGGGAAGCCCAAGAGCCGAGCCCTGACTACGGCGGCTACTTCATGTTCACGCGCCGGGGTGTGCCGGTGGCTGGCGCCATGGGCGATATGGGGGACAGGCGGGCCGATAACACCTGGAAGCCGTTCCTCGCCACCGATGACATCGGCCGCACCTTGGAGGTCGCTGGCGGCCACGGTGCCACGGTGCACGCCCCGGCGATGGCGGTCGAGGACCTCGGAAGCCAGGCGGTGATCAGCGACCCGTCCGGGGCGGTGATCGGCGTCTGGCAGCCGGGCGGCTTTCCGGGCTTCACGGTGATCAACGAGCCAGGGGCGGTGCTGTTCGTCGCCATCGACGTCCACGACTACCGAGCACAGATCACCTTCTACCGCGACGTCTTCGGATGGCAGCCTGCCGAGGAGGAAGTCGACGGCCACCACTACGCCGGGTTCATGGACCCCGGGACCTGCCGACCGCTGGCGGGCATCGGCGACGAGGTGGAGAACCTGGAACCGGGCGAGGAGCCCGGCTGGGGCATCTTCTGGCAGGTTGATGACCTCGAAGCTGCGGTGGCCAGGGTCTGCTCGCTCGGCGGAACCGTGATCAAGCGACCAGACGCCGGCGGCCTCGGCCGCAGCGCCCGGGTGGCCGACCCGACCGGAGCCCGCTTCTGGCTCTGCCAGCCGAAAGACAACTGACCCAACCTGCGGAGCCCAAGGCGGTCACTGCCTGGGCGGGGGCCGTTTACACGCCCGGCGACGGGCGACCATCGCGTGAGCAGGCAGAACGCAGGCCACCATCCCCGGGCGCTGAACCTCACCTCTGCGGGTTCGACTGTCCCAGCCGACCTGGATGGCGCCCCGGAGTGGTCGCTCAGTGCCGTCGAAGCCCACGGCCGGCGCAGACCGACCCCGACCGCTCCACCTCGCGACTCGAGACGACCACGAATCGAGTCGCGCGAGGCACCCCGACTCGGCAGCGAGCATCGCTCGGCCCGCTTCAGCGGGGCGCAGAACGACGCACCAGAATGTCCGTCGCGCGACGCCGCACAGGAGCCCAGATCGGCACGTCGGGGCTGACGGTGCGACTGGGAGTGGGCGGCGATGGGGTGATGTCGTGACGATGCGCTTCACGCAGAGTGACCTTCCGTCTCAGGGCGGGCCGAAGGTCCGTTCTGCGTCGTAGAGCAATGCAAAGTCCCGACCAGGTGCCAGGAGTTCCGCTTCGATCTTCGATGCTTTCAGGAGTCTGAACTGAAGAAGTGACTGATGCGCCATGGATGGACGGAGCCGAGCGAGCTCCTCCAAGGCACCAACTGCAGAGAGGAGCAAGGTCACTGCCCCAGACTTCTGCTTCATGTCCATCGCCTTCATGAAATCCCGGTAGTCCTCGACGGCTGACTCCAGGTGAGCTGGCGTAGGTTCTCATGGTTATGGACGGGGTAGTCCGTCGCGTCTGTTGTGGCCGAGCTATCTCAGCGGAGAAGGGCGTTCAACAGGTCGGAGCCAAGATTGCGGAACCCGTCTAGGTCGAGTTCGTAGATCACCATTCTGCCTTCACGGTGCTGGTGGACGAGCCCGGCGTCGCGCAGCCGTCGCAGGTGACGCGAAACCTGCGATGCCGGCATACCTGTTCGAGCCGCTAAGTCGGAGGTGGACGCAGGCTCGCGTGCTATCAGACGGCACAAGCTCAGCCGGTTGGCGTCGACGACCACTTCCATCCTGGCCCTTACGTCTCGGAGAAGGGGGCGAGCGCTTTTGAGCGACGGGTCGTGGACCGGATACTGGATGATCGCCGACCATCCGGGTTCGTGCTTCACCAAGAAGTGTGGCCAGCCGAGGGCTGACGGAATCATCCACAGGTCCGTCTCGGCGAGACGAACATAGCCGTGGTGCATCTTGTCGATCCGAACACGCAATGGGGGGGCCATGACACGTGCCGCCGGGCTGAGCGAAGCGATCACCGTTGAGGCCCCCGCGTTCTGCGCCAGCGCGGCACGCGCACTTACGTCAGCTTCTAGACGAGATGACATCGCCTTCCATTGGTTGTCGAAGTACAGCTGATACACGTCCGCGAGGAGGTTCATGACCCGCCGCCTGACTGCGTCCGGGTCGTCGAAGAGTTGGCGTGCAAGTTCTTCCGCGCTCTCCCCGCGAGCTTTTGCTCGAAGGAGAATCTCACCTTGCGCGTTCACATCTCGGCTTAGTACATCGGAGGCTGGACTTCCGGAATAACCGCCCCGGACCGCCCAAGCAGCAGACTCCAAGAAGTTATCCAAACTTAGGCGGCCCAACCTAGAGAGCTCTTCCTCGAAGTCTCGGCTCGGCCCACTAGGTCCCGGAAAGAGAAACCTCGCTCTGTAGCCGCTCCACAAGACGATCAGTCGGCGGAGTTCTCGCCGTCCGGGCGCGCTCATAGCTTCGTCGAGCTCACCGGACAGACGTCCTAGAGAGTGGTGGCCGGGGCTGGCATGAGCGTGTAACAACGCGACCAGTTCGGCCATTGGGGAAACCGAGCAGCGTAGGCGCGATGGCGAATCTTCGGATATGGCGATGGTCACCGCGATGCGACAACTCTAAGCGCGTTACCGAAGACCTTCAAGGTCTCAATTTGGTGTGGCTATTTTGAAGGGGGGAGCGGCGTGCACCCGAGTGGCCTCCATCCCCCGGTGTGAAAGTCAGCGGGCTTCGGTTCCTTCGATAACCAACCAACTTGCACCAAGGAGACCTACACCCGATAACTGCATGCGGATCGCCTAACGAGCGCATTCGTGCCGAGATCGACGATTCGTTCGCCTCCGAGGCGGATTTCGGCGTGGCACTGGAGAAGGTCGCCCAGCTCGGCGCTCGGCTGCTGCTGCAGATGGCGTTGGAGGCCGAGGTGCCCGAGTTGCTGGGCAGCGACTGCTACCAGCGGCGAGCGGCAGCCATGGTGGCCACGTCGGGGTCGCACAACGGTTACAGCCTGGTCACGATCAATTCCACCGCCGGAGCGTCACCCTGCGGCGCCCGAAGCTGCGGGGCACGACCGCAGCGTGCGCGTCCAGGCCGTTGGGCACGGGCTTCTGTCGCACCAACGTCATCGAGAGCCTGATCCTCGCGAGCTACGTGCGTGGCCTGTCCGCCCGGGACGTCGAGGCCGCTCTGGTAGAGGCGCTGGGCGAGTCGGCCAGCGTGTCGAAGTCGATGGTGAGCCGGGTGTGCGAGGCGATCAAGGCCGAGGGCGAGGCGTTTAGGGCCCGGGATCTCTCCGAGGTCGAGCTCGAGTACTTTTACCTGGACGGCTCTCACTTCAAGATGCACCCCCGGGGGCCGGCGCCGAGCCGGTGCTGGTCGCTCAGGGCATCACCACGGAGGGCCGGCCGGTGCCGTTGGCGATCGAGCCGGGCTCAACTGAGTCCACCGACGCCTAGCGGGAGTTCCTGCGGTCCATGATCGCCCGCAGTTTGCGGGCCCCGACCCTGGCATCTCCGATGGCGGGCCCGGCCCGCTCGGCGCCGTCGAGCTCGTCTGGCCCGCTTCGGCCCGCTCGGCTAGTTCACGCCGGGCGTTCTTGTAGAAGGTCTCGACGTCGGGGACCCCACGGCTGGCCAACTCCTCCGCCAAGCGCTTTGCGAGGGAGACTCCCGTCGAACGGTGAAGCGTTGACTGAGCCTCCTCGTTGCTGCCACGGGTAGCCTCGAGCGCGCAGCGCCCGCCGAGGCAGTCGGAGTGGCGCGAGGATAAGCTCCGAACCCGACGATGGACGGGCTCACCGGACCGGCTCACTGGCCCGCCGCAGGATCCCTTCAGCGTCGCCCAGCGCGCCGAAACTGACCCGGTGACCCGCTGGCAGGTCAAAGTGGCCCTGGAGAAGCGGTAGCACGGCCCGTGACCATCGCCGTCGACACAGCGTTCGACTTCGTGATGGTTCGTTGCAGTCGCGTCCCTCGGGAAACAGGACAGGTCCTCGTAGAGTTCGTCCCACGCGACGAGAGGCATCGGGAGTCGTCTAGTTCGACGCGACCAAGGCCGCCAGACCCGCGTGCGTTGGTGTCTGCGATGCTGCGTTTTGCTGCCGGTAGCGCCGGGCCGCAGCCGGCACAGCCTCGTTCGACTGCGCGAGCAGAGTTCGACCTTTCTCTGGCTCCGCAGCGAGTAGCCGAGGACGACGTACTTGGCTCGAACCTCGCTGCACGCGCATCAACAGCCGGTTTCCCGCAGCGGCCCCAGTGCGTCACGACGTTCCCAGGGTCGTCGTCGCCGAGGCAACCCGCTCCTTCGAGGAAATCGCCCGTAGCCCACGCCTTTCTGACTGCTAGTCACCCGGTCGCATATTCCCGGGCCTGAAAGCCGAAACATCGTGATCTAACGAACGCCCAGCTCCCGGAGGACCATCGGATCAGCAACCTGGGCGCCAAGTCCGAGTAGCGAAAGTGTTCCTCAGAAAGAACTACGACGGCTACGATTAGCGCTCTCGCGTCAATTCAGGTCCCCTCTCATCTTGTGACGTGCTTAGCTCTCTCCAAGCCGAGTTAGAGCACCGTTACGAGAGGGACGTCCGATTGATTGAACCGTCAGTTTCAGGGCCTTGCGAGGATGTCATGGCCGCCGTAACGTCGCTTCGCGGGGATCTGGAGTCACTGAGCAGGACGATCCACGCCGACCCAGAACTGGCGTTCGAAGAAAGGCGGGCATCAGCGCTGCTGTGCTCGTGGCTGAGCGGGCATGGCTTCGACGTGCTGAAGCCAGTGGGGATGCTCGACACAGCGTTCGTTGGCCGCGCCGGATCTCCCGGCAAAGGGCCTACGATAGCTTTTCTCGCCGAGTACGACGCCCTTCCGGGCTTAGGTCATGGGTGCGGGCATAACCTGATTGCAGCCGGGGCCGTTGTGGCTGCCGCATCTTGTGTGATGGCTCGCTCTGACCTACACGGCGAGATTGTGGTGATAGGGACGCCAGCAGAAGAGGGCGGAGGTGGCAAGGTGCTGCAGTTGGAGCGCGGCGTCTTCGACGGGGTGGACGTCGCAATGATGTTCCACCCTGCGGATCGTACCCTTCCATGGCGCCATGCCAGATCGGCGGCTCACCTGAAAGTCACGTTCCACGGCCAAGCCGCCCACGCCTCCAAGAACCCCGAGGACGGCATCAACGCGCTGGCAGCCATGATCCAACTTTTTGTGGCCGTTGACGGGCTGCGTCAGCACATCCCGTCAAGCGCACGGATACACGGGGTGATCCGCGAGGGAGGGGTGGCGCCCAACATTGTACCCGACCGTACTTCGGCTGACTTTCTTGTCCGTGACGCTCGAGCACAGGGGGCTCTGGCCCTCGTGGAGCGTTTCACGGCCTGTGCGCAGGCGGCTGCACTAGCCACCGGAGCCACGGTAGAGGTGCGAGAGACTGCACCCTTGTACCTCGAGCGCAAGAACAACCATCGGCTAGCCGCAAGGGTCATGGGCTACCTCTCCAGCCTTGGGGTTGCGGTCGAGGAGCCTTCACCGGCGAATCCCGCCGGCTCTTCCGACATCGGCAACTTGAGCATGGCCCTGCCGGTCATTCACCCCTACCTTGCGGTAGCGCCACGGGGCACTCCAGGACACTCGATAGCTTTCAGGGATCTCGTGTGTAGTGACGGTGCCCATGAGGCGACGTTGGCTATGGCGGCATCCATGGCCCAAGCCGCGCTGGACTTGCTAGATGATCCGACGTTCCTGTCGGAAGTCAAAGACGAGTTCGACTCCAGCTCACCCGACCTTGGCGACTAGCACGACCAGACACTCTGAACCCTATCTGGCACCGCACAACCCACCAGCAAACAAGGAGAACAATATGACTTCAACAAAGAGTCCCGGAAACCAGCGACCCTCCATGCGCCGCGGCAAAATAGCGGCTTCCGTGGTAGCGCTGTCCCTCTTGGGCACCGCCTGTGGATCCTCATCCACCAAGTCCGCCACGTCCAGCTCCTCCTCGACCGCCTCGGCAAGCAACAGCACCACGACCTCTGCCCCGCTCAACTTGAACCTTATCCAGCCGGGGGTCCTGACTGCGGCAACGCAAAGCGACGAGTACCCGTTCGCCTACACCGGTTCCAACGGGCAAGTCGAAGGATTCAGTATCGACCTCATGAACCAGATCGCCACGGGGCTCGGGCTGAAAGTCCAGTACAAGGCCGTCGCGTTCTCCGGGCTGCTTGCTGACATAGCGGCCCATCAGTATGACGTCGGTGCAATAGGTGTAGCAGAGACCGCCGCTCGCGAGCAGACAGTTAGCTTCAGCGAGCCCTACTATTACGGGTACTTCGGCATCATCGCTCAGAAATCTTCGAATTATGCGAGCGTCAGCGACCTCAACGGCAAGACGGTAGCGGTAGTGCAAGGAACTGCCCAAGAAACGTACGCCAAACAGTACTACCCTCAGATGGTTCTCAAAAACTTCCCGAGCCAGCCGACAGCCCTTGCAGCTTTAGAGGGCGGTCAGGTTAGTGCGTTCTTTCTCGGCGGTCCCGACACGGCTCGTTACATCAAATCCAATCCCAACCTTAGCTTGGTCGCGGCGATCCAGACGACGACCCCTAATGCCTTCCCTGTCGGCCATGGCAACACCAGCCTCGCTGACGCGATCAACGGCCAGGTGAACAAGATGTTCGCAGATGGGACATTCGTTACGATCTACAAGAAGTGGTTTTCTGTCGGCCTTCCGCCCAAGCTTGTGTCGGAGTACCCGGTATTGGCGAACCAGTGAAACGACAAGGCTAAGGTCAAGTGATGCCGAGCGGCGTGCACAACCTAGTCCAAACATTCTTCAACTGGACCGAGATACGTCGCGTCTTACCGCAGCTTTTGAGCGTCGGCCTGCTGAACACCATCATCCTGGCCGTGAGTGCGATAATAAGTGGCACGCTTATCGGTCTGGCGCTCGCAACCTTGCTGGTCTCGCGCAAGGCGCTACTGCGATTCCCGGCCCGGGTCTTTGTGGATGTGTTCCGCGGCCTTCCGATCATAGTCACGATCCTCTTGGTCGGCGAAGGGCTGCCGATCGCCGGTATCCGGCCGTTCGGTCGCAGCTCGTACCCTTACGCTGTTATGGCGCTTGCGATCGTGTCGGGGGCGTTTATCGCCGAGATCTTCCGTTCGGGGATTCAAAGCGTCGAGCGCGGTCAGATGGAAGCCGCAAGAAGCCTCGGGTTGAGCCATCTCGAAGCGATGGTTAAAGTGGTGATACCCCAGGGGATAAGACGGGTGCTGCCGGCTCTCGCCAACCAGTTTGTTGCGATGGTGAAGGACTCAAGCCTCGTGTATCTCCTCGGCTTGCTGAGCAGCCAGCGGGAGCTTTTTAGCATCGCCCAGGATGCGACTAACAACACCGGAAGTCTGTCGCCGATGGTCGCAGCGGGCATCTTCTATCTGGCGCTGACTGTGCCGCTAACCCATTTGGTCAATGTCTTCGACGCACGCCTACGTCAAGGACGTTCGCTGATAGGATCCCGCAATCAAGCTCCGCTGGCTTTGCGAAGTAACCTGGAGGTTGGCTGAGATGCCGCTCCGCGTGAGGCCCGGAGTGGATCCATCTCCAGCGGTCGCGGTCGAATCTGACGTGGTGCTTGCAGCGAGAGGCCTCCGAAAGGCTTTCGGAAGCTTGGAGGTGCTTCGCGGAGTGGACGTTGATGTAAGGCACGCAGAGACCGTCTGTGTAATCGGGGCGTCCGGGTCAGGTAAGTCGACATTACTAAGATGCCTCAATCTTTTGGAGAGACCGTCTTCTGGTTCTATCTTCTTCGAAGGTTCCGAGATTACGTCGTCCGAGGCGAACGTCGACAGTATCAGGGCTCGAATCGGCATGGTGTTTCAGCAGTTCAACCTATTCCCGCACATGTCGGTCGAAGCGAACCTCATGCTGGCCCTGCGTAAGGTTCGCAAGATGGATGCAACCACAGCAAGGGAGGTCGCCATGGCGCGCCTGGCGGAGATGGGACTCGCCGAGAAGGCGTCGTGGAGGCCCGCGCAGCTTTCTGGAGGCCAGCAGCAGCGGGTCGCGATCGCGAGGGCTCTCGCAATGGAACCCAAGGTGATGCTCTTCGACGAGGCGACGTCAGCTTTGGACCCCGAACTGGTCAAAGACATCTTGGAGGTAATGCGTTCGCTGGCGCGTAACGGCATGACGATGGTAGTGGTGACTCACGAGATGAGCTTCGCTCGTGATGTCGCCGATAGGGTCCTTTTCGTCGACGACGGACTGATAGCCGAATCAGGTACACCGAGCGAGATCTTTAGCGCCCCGCGCACTGAGCGGCTCCGCTCCTTTCTGAGCCGGGTCCTCTAAGAGTTTGTTGTGGCGGGACTGAAGGCTGGGCGCTCAGTGGAGGTCGCCGTCACGGGGCAACTGTTGCTTGCGCGCCCTCTTCACGATTCGCGTCACGGACCGTTCCTCGAACTTGTCGAGCGGGTCCGCAACGCAGACGTCGCCATCACCGGTTTCGAAGGTGTATTAGCTGGCAAAGGTTCGCCGTCACCCACGGCCACCTTGCATGTCGCTCCTCGGTCCGTTGCCGAGACAGTCGCTTGGATGGGATTCCGACTGGTCGGGCTTGCGGGCAATCACGCCTTCGATCTCGGGCCGGAAGGGATCGTTAATACGATCCAGGTCTTTGCCGAGCACGGCTTGGCCACCTCGGGAACCGGTAAGGATCCCGGTGAAACTAAGAAGGCGGCGATCTTTCACACGACGGCCGGACGTTGCGTGGCACTACTGTCCCGCCAGTTAGGCCCTAAAGCCGCTGGAGAGGAAGCGGTACACGCCCGTGTTCGAGACGACCTTCCCGAACCGTTAGGCTCAAGGCCGGGTGTCGCTCACATCGGGGTGGAGCGAGTCGTCTCAGCCCGACCGGACGTGTTCGCCGCGTTGGCTGAACTCCTCGAAGAGTCGGGGTATACCGCTCTGCGTAGCGAGCGCGCCGCAATGGGTGCCGAGGCCGCTGCGGGGGATGGTCTGGACGCCTGGGGTACGAGGGTAGTGGCCGGGAACTCGAATAGCGAAGCTTGGCGTGTCGATCAGGCCGGCTTAGACGATCTCAATCAAAGGGTTCGCGGTATAAGCCAGTCGGGAGCGAACGCTGTGGTGCATTTCCACAATCACTACTGGGCGAGCAATCCGGCGGCGGTTCCTGGTTGGTTTAGGGAAACGGCAGCTTCCGTCGGTGCAGTGGGGGCGCCCTTGGTCATAGGGCACGGATATCCGGGGCTTCAAGCCTTCGAGTTGGCTCAGGGCAGGCTGTTAGCCCATGGTATGGGTAGCCTGGCATTTCACACCCGTCGACCCCAGCGTTACACCGGTCTTCAGGTCTGGGAGAGCGTCGTGGTGTTAGTTCGCTTGTCGAGCGGAGGAGTGTGCGAGAAGGTGGAGTTGCTGCCTGTAGTGCATGGAGACCACCCGGGCCGGGCCCGACGCGGTTCTGAGCTTGGAGAACCTGAGCTTGCCGACTTTGAAACCGGTAGGGCCGTACTCGAACGCCTCGGCGCCCGCTGCGCTTCTTTCGGTAGTCAAGTAGTGGTCCGCCGCGCCGGCGGCCGTGCCGTCGGTGAGCTCGTCGAGGGTAGTCAATCGGCGGATCCAGATAAGGGGTCTAAGTGCTAGGCGCAGAAACTCCTGGCCGTCGGGCAGGACCGAGAGCACGGGTGACAAAGAGCGGCGGCGCCCAGGATTGACGGTCCACAGGGCGAAGCGGAGGTGGACGCGGTCTTGAGCGGAGAGCTCGAGCTCCGAGCTGTCAGCCAACACCGTGTGCACAGGGGCGGACCCTTCTTCGCCAGCGAAGCGGAGGAGGACATATCGGGGTGGCGTCCGATGGTGAGCGCAATCGGTATGCAGCGGAAGGTCTCCAAGACCGAAGCCACGCGACAATGAACGGGGGCGAGCAGTCTCCTTAGGCAGCGGAACCAGGCTAGAGATTTCCGGGTCACCCCGACGTGTAGCCACGGGAGCTCCAAGTGCCCTCGCCAGAGCCAGGAACTCGTGATCACACTTCACTTGGGCTCTGGCCCATCCGTGGGACGTTAGAAGACCAGGATCGACGCGAGGGGCGGTACCCAGCACGGCGGAACTCTACTACGCGGGCGGGAGTCGACTGATGATGCGCTCGGCGATCTCGGTCATGCGCTGATTGTCGAGATGGCCGGGGCGCAGGAGGAGGTCTGGAAGGGACGCTCGCCAGCAGACGACAACTCCTCTGACCGTCCAGGGGCGACGGTCGAACAAGCCGAGAGTCGCGTCGACGAAGCACAACGCTGGCCGTACGACGGTGTCGCTGAGCAGCTCGGCGCCGGCCCGCTGCACGGTCTCAACCTGCCAGGCCATGTCTCCCACCAGCCTCGTCTCGTCACGGCCACCGACGATGAGGCGCTCGTCCCGACCGAGCAGCCCGCCCTCGTCCCGATACTCGAGCTTCTTGCCGGTCCGGACCTTGGTGTCGATGACCCACACTCCAGCCGGGGTCACGGCGATATGGTCGATGTTGCTCCGGGTGCCGGGCTTGCGGCGGTCGTGGATGGCGATGATCCCGGCGATGGCGTCAAGCGCCTGGCCGACCTTCTGCTCCCCCGGTGCGCCAGTAACCCAGGCCTGGACGTGCTGGGGTGCTGGCTGCGCTCGCACCTTCGGGGTGAGGGCCGCTTGGAGACGACCGGTGACTGGACGGTCCGCCTTGACCCGAGCTCGCCACTCCCGATCGGCCGCGATGCGATGCTCCTGGCGCTGGCGGTGCCGCTCGGATCGTCGCTCTGCCTCCAGGGCAACCGACCTGCCGGCGGTTCCCCGCTCGACTGCTCTCGGGCCAACGTTCGGTTCGACCTCGCCGGCTGGCTGGGCCGTCACCGGCACGGAGTTGAGACAGGGCAGGCACGTGACTGTCTTCGCCACGCTGTCCCATGCAGCCCGGTCGCCGACAGCCAAGGCGCTGGCGCAGCAGACGCAGGAGTCAGCCTTCCGCAAAGCCAAGATCCGCACCAGAGCTTCATCGGCAACATTAGCTATCCGCTGAAGGTCCAGCAGGGGCAGCACCTCGAGGATGGCAAGGGGCGATATCGAGCGCCGAACGCGCGCCCGATAACAGCTCGTCTCGCGTGCCTCGTCGCATGCAGAACGGCACACCGAGCGGGGGTCGAGAGCCCCAGAACGTGCACGCCGAACATCCAACCAGCCTGCCCCGGAACGCCGGCTCGGGGGCCTTTATGTTTCCACGCTGATCAACGTCCTGTCGGGTCGGTAGGGCGAGGCGAGCAAGGGACGTTGCTGACGATGTTCGCCTGTGTAGACATCGAGGAGCTGGGTTCGACCTGGCTGGCAACACCTACCAGCGCTGACTTACTCCAGCGCGTGAGTGATGTCGGCCGGGTCGTAGTAGTGGCGGAACCGAGCGATCTGTCCGTCGCGGATGGTGAAAAGCATGACCCATCGGTGCTCGTAGATGCGCCCCGTCGCGCGAGCGGTGTTGCGGTTAAGGCCCTCGATCACCACCCGGTCATCGGCTGCCGTGAACGTTACATCCTCCATGGGATGCCAGTCGGAGGTGGCTGCAAACTGGCGGAAATAGTCGGCCACCTGCTCACGGCCTCGGCGGCGGCCGGCCCAGGGCAGCGAATCTGAATCAGTATGGTCGCTTACAGGCCCCTGCCAGTCGACATCGTCTGTCAGCGCAGCAAGGAGGGTCTTGACGTCGCCGCGGCCGAACGCCTCGAACAGCTCGTTGATCATCTTGACGTTGGGCTCGGCCGACACGGGTCCTCCCTGGCTATCAGTCACCTTCGGGTAGAGGGATCTTCACGCCGAAAGGGGGGCGAGACAGCGATCGACCGTCACTACCGGCGGGCCTGCTCGCCGGATGGTGGGGGCGCTGGAGACGCCCCAGTACTCAGGCGGAGTGCCCCGACATCCCGCGATCGCCGAAAACGAGCGACTCGAGTCGGAGGATGAGGTGGCTCAGAAAAAATATCCCCTATCAGGTGTCCCCCTATCGCTGTGCTGGACTCGCCCAGTACGCCGGCTGGGAGGCACCCCCTGCGGGCGTCGATCGGCGCGTTGGGCGGCGGTCGACCAGGTCAGGAGTTGGCGTCGTGGTCTGCGAGGACATCGAAAGCGGTTTTGGCGTGGTAGCGCTCTCCGGGCCAGTGCTTGGACTTGATGCCATCGGGGAGCCTGTTGACGAGGCTCATGCCGGGCATGTCCCGGTCGTTGCGGGGGTCGTCGTGGTAGCAGGTATCCGGTATCGAGAAGGACGCGACGGACCACCTGGCAACAGGCGAGCCTTTGAGGTTGCTGAGGGTGTTGTCCGGCTCGCTGGCTTGACCTGCCTCGTTGCGGACGTAGGCGGGCTTGTTGGGTACCTGCTCGAGCCGGCCGAAGAGCTGGTGGAGTGCGAAGCTGGTGGTGTTTGTGCTCCCGAGCTTGGGCATCGCCGACGCTGAGGCTCCGGCGTTGTCCCCATCCCGATGTTGCTCGCCATGATAGGCGAACGGGTGGCGGGATGCTGTTCGAGCGCGTGCGGGTAGCGGTCTTTGACCCAGTCGTCTGGGTAGTGATCGCCGTTGACGTTGACGTTGTCGTGCGATCGGCGGTCGGGCTGCTCGAACGGCGGCGGGGCGTAGGTGAGGGGTCCTTGGAAGACGGGGCGCAGTTCGGCGGCGAGCGCTGTGAGCAGCTTGCCGGGCAGGAGCTCCGGCGCGAGCAGGGTCGCTTCGCTGCCGGCGACAAAGCTGACCTGCCCGCTTGGGCGCCTTGGTAGGGCTCCGGCGTGGCCGGCTATGTCAGGTGTTCGTCGGGCGGTTTCCGCCGGGTCGTGGTCGAACACAGCCTGCGAGTGCCACATTCCGAGGCCGGTTTCAGTCACCGCCGCCCGACGGTCTCGGGGTGGCAGGGTCGCTGGCCAATACGCGCACGTGAGTCGAGTGCAGCTCTTAGCGTACGGCTGCGAGTTCTTGGCGCATCAGCCGCTTTTGGGGGTTGTGGCGGGTGAGACGGTGGCCGCGACCAACGACCGTGCCGGTGTCGCAGGTCACTTCTCGGATCCGAGGCGTCACCGTCCGGTCATCGTCGACCCGGAAGTAACGAACCGTTTCGGTACCGGTCCGGGCGTTCGAAGGGGCGTTCTCAACCGGGAACGCCCTCGGTAATCAGCCGGCGTAACGTGTTCCAGGGCCGACGGTTCCCCCAAGTCCGGACTTCGCCCGTAACACGCTCCCCGGAATTCCGAGGTCCCGGTGTGGCTGAACGCCGGGATGGGTGGGGCAGCGTGCGGCCCCGTCAAGCACCAGGCGCTTGCAATAGCGCATCCCGCTTGTTTCCGGAGTGCCGGTTGGGCTATTTGGATTTGGGCAGGGTCTGCACAGGGTTGTGATCACTAGAGCCTCCTGTCTGTCGCCATCAGTGGCGTCATCCACGTCGTCTCGGCGCCCCTGACGATCCTGTGGATCGTTCCAGCTCGCGGCGATCTAATCAGGCACAGCTACCGGGTCGCCGGCTGGGCAGCGCTCCTCGTGCTGGTCATCCCAACAGTCCTGGGCATCGGCGCTGCACGATTCCGTGATTGGTTCCAGGAGCCGATGTTGAAAGCTACCGATCTCCGGTCCCTCGGATTTTTCGCTGCGTCTGGGCTGTTCTCATCCGAGGCGGTGCGATTGAACTTCCCCGGGTTGAGTCGACGCTTCTTTTGGGTACCCCGGTCAGGCGGCGAGTAGCGTCTGGGGGGTGCAAGTGGCAGGTGACGCCGAGGTCCGACGACGCAGCGTGTCGAGGGACGACCGGCGGTGGTGGATCTGGGTGGTGGTGTGGAGTGCGCTAGGCCTGGCGATCCGGGTAGCAGCCGTCTTGGGCACGGCTAACAAGCAGCCCAAGGGCGACGCCTTTTTCTACCACTACTTGGCGAACCTCCTCGCAGCCGGGAAAGGCTTCATAAACCCGTTCTTGTACTTCGAGCACATACCCCACGAGGTGGTCAAGACGGCGTCGTTCCCGCCGGGCTTCGTGTTCGTCCTCACCGTCGCGTCCCTCGCAGGATTCAAGAGCTTCTTCGCTCAGCGGATCTGGTGCGCGATCGTCGGGGCGGCGGGTATCGCAGTGTGCGCGGCCGTAGGCAGGGACATTTCAGGTCGTCGGGCCGGTCTGATAGCGGCCTTCCTGGTCGCCGTCTACCCGAACATTTGGATGAGCGACCCGCTAGCGCTGTCGGAGACGCTTTCTCCGGTGATCGTAGCGGTGGTGCTGCTGTTCGCCTACCGATTCTGGCGCAAACCCGCTGTGCGGAGCGGCTTCTGGCTGGGCTTGTGCATCGGGGCTGCGGCGCTCGTTAGGGACGAGCTGTCCCTGCTGGGCCTCTTTGTCCTTGTCCCGGCCGCTATCGGCGCACGCAACCTGGTCCCTTCGGCTCGCCTGAAGGCGTTCTTCGCCGGCTGCGTCGGGTGCGTCGTGCTCGTAGGACCGTGGGTCGGTTACAACATGAGTCGCTTCAGCGATCCGGTGTTCATATCGTCGGGTTTCGGTGTCACCTTGGCTTCAGCGAACTGCGCGTCGACTTGGAGCGGACCCTACGAAGGCTATTGGAGCATGCCGTGCGCGCTAGCCGTGCCTGTCAACCCTCACGTCGACGAGTCGGTCCAAGGGTCCATCGACCAGGCTTACGCGATGCGCTACATCAAGGCCCACCTCGACCGGCTCCCCGTCGTGACAGCGGCGCGGCTCGGTAGGGCCTTCGGCTTCTACCGTCCGATCCAGCAGATCCAGCTCGACTCCGCCATCGAGACCCGCCCCTACCACTGGGCGCTCTTAGGCTTGCTCATGTACTACACCATGCTGCCCCTGTCGGTCGTCGGGGTCGTCTTGATGCGAAGGCGCTCCGTCCCGGTATACCCGCTGGTAGCGGTTGGACTGACCGTGGTGGTTGCGGTGGTGATCAGCTTCGGCCAGACCAGGTTCCGCAGCACCTTCGAGGTGAGCCTCGTGCTTTGGAGCGCAGTTGCCTTGGAAGCCCTCTGGACTCGTGCCACCGGCACCCGGGAGGTGCCGTCAGGCTGATCGCCGGGTCAGGCGGACCTGCTAGGCGACGGTGGTTCCCTGCTCGGAAGCGACCGTTGCCTGGTAGCGGGCTGTGGCCTCCGCGACCGCTTGGAGGTGCTCGGATGCGAGTTCGGGGCGGCTTTCGCGTGCCCGCAGGCGGGCCGCTACGGTGCTATGCGCCTGGCCTTGGAAGCGGGGCATGACGTGCTGGGATATAAGCTCGTAGCTGCGCTTGGTCGCCGCCGGGTTGGCCCATTCGTGGGCGAGGACCATATAGCAGCCGAAACCGCCGTTGGATTGGCGGATCAGCCTGTCGATCTGGGCTGCGGCATCGTCTGGGGTGCCGATCGAGCCGAGACCGGTGTCGTTGACGAAGTCGATCATCTCCTTGACGTTGCCTCCGCCGACCGCCATCTGCGGGAACGCGGCGACCGCTTGGAAGTACTCGAACCACTGTTCTATCCCGTACTCGACGTCTCGGTAGGCCTGCTCGCGGGTCTCGGCGATGTGCATGAGACCCACCAGACGCCACTTGGAACGGTCAACATTTTTCGAGAAGTGCGCTGCGCGCTCCTCTAGCACCCCCCAGTGCAGAGCGAGAGCGTCGAACCCAGCTGCCTGCGTAGCTCCGATCGACAGGAGCCCGATCCCGTGCTGACCTGCGAGCTGAGGACCGGTGGGTGACGCTACTGCGGCGACAGCGACGTCGAAAAGCGGGTCGGAGAAGGGACGCAGGTGCAACCGGGCGTCGCGGAGGTCCCATCGGTCGTTGCGGAAGGTGACCGGCTCGTCGCTGGTGAGAAGGCGCATTATGACGTCGACCCCGTCTGCGAGGAGCAGTCGGGTCTGGCGTTGGTCGAGCCCGATCATGGCGGCGTCCGTGGGCAGGGAGCCGGGGCCGAGGCCCAGCATGAAACGCCCCCGAGTGAGGTGGTCGAGCAAGACGGCCCGCTCGGCAACCCAGAGGGGATTGTGGTAGCTGACGCTTACTACTCCCGTCCCGAGGCGGATGCGCCTGGTGCGCTCGGCGGCGGCGGCGATGAACACCTCCGGGGATGCGATGATCTCGCTCCCGGCCGAGTGGTGCTCGCCGATCCACGCTTCGTCCCAACCGCTGCGGTCGAGGTGCTCGATCAAATCAAGGTCCCGCTGTATGGCCAGGGTCGGGTTCTCCCCGGCGGGGTGGAACGGGGCCATGAAGATCCCGAAGCGGAGCCGGTCAGACATTGTCTACCTCCCTGGGCGAGGGCCACGACCGTGACGGGACGTGCTCCCGGGTTCGACAGTAGCGCCGAGACCCTGCGCTGTCCAGGGGCGCCGAATGGCGCTCACCGATGTAGATTACTGGCATGCCTGATGACTCAATAGTCCTGGATTCGCTGGCCCGGCGTATCCGGGCGATGCATTCACTGTGGGAGCAGGCGGTCGCGACCATGGGGCTGGCCGAGGTTAACCACGTGGAGCGCGAAGCTGTTCTGCCGATCGCGTTCTCGTTGTTCCACTTCGTCAACATCGAGGACATCTCCGCGTCCTCACTAGGTGCGGGCCCGGTGATCTTCGACGACACCCGGGCGTCTCAGGTCGCCCTCGGAGTCAGCGACCACGGCAAGCAGCGCAGCGTGTCGGAGATGATGGCTCAGCGCATCGGGGACTACGACGCGTTTGTCGAGTACATGACCGACGTTTTCGCCAAGACGGAAGGCTGGCTCGGAGAGGTCGACCCAGCCAGCCTGTCGGATGTGGTGGTGCGCCGCCCGTTCCCGGCGGGGATAGCGTCCACCTACAGCGCCAGAGTCGCCGGACCCGAAGGGATTACCCGCCTCGACGCAACAGAGTGCTGGATATACCAGCACGGGCTACGCCACATGGGGGAGGTCGAGCATGCTAGGTCACTCGTCGGACTGGGCGGCATGACCTCCTAATCCCGGGCGCGTCGCAGCACCGCCCAAGTTCCCCACCCGGCCTCGGAGGCAACAGCGTGCCATCCGGAGCCCATCGCCGCGAGGACGTCCTCGGCAGGTAGGTGGATAGGTGTGTGCGCGCCGGACGTGTTGACCCACAACAAGGCGCCGTTTGGAGCTACGACCCTGGGCGCTTCTGTGGGGAAGAGGAACGCGTTGATAGCTACGAGCACGTCGATGGACCCGGTCGGCGCTGGTAGGGTCGCACCGTCAGCGCGCAGCCGGGGGGCGACATCGCGCGGGCGAGACTGAGCATCTGCTCGGAAAGGTCCACCGACAGCACTACGTCGGCCCGGCTTGCGAGCACCGAAGTCATGAGCCCGGTTCCCGAGCCCAGCTCGAGCCATGTCCCGCCGTCGGGGAGCGGGCCGCGCTCGAGAGCGTCGTGGACGGCGTCGAGGCGCAGGTGGGGTCATCGCCGGGCTGGGGCCTAACATTGCCGGCGTGGAGACATTTGTCGAAGGTGACGTGCGGATCGTCTATGAGGACCGTGGCTCTGGTCCCGCTGTGCTGTGCCTGGCTCCTGGGGGCCTCGCCGCGTCGCGGGCCGAGGTGTGGGGTCGCTCGCCATGGAATCCCGTCGAGCGCCTCTCGGGGTCTTATCGGATCGTGGCGATGGACCAGCGCAACACGGGCACTTCTTGGGCGCCGCTCAGCTCGTCGGACGGGTGGGACTGCTACAGCGCTGATCAGCTTGCGCTGATGGATTACCTCGGCATCGAGACTTTCGCCGTCGTTGGGATGTGTATCGGCGGTGCGTTCATTGCCCGTCTCCTGGCCGACGCACCCGACCGGGTGACAGCGGCGGTAGCGATGCAGCCGATCGGGTTCGACTCCAACAGGGACACGTTCTACCGGCTTTTCGACGACTGGAAGGCTGGCGTGCAAGTCGACCACCCAGAAGCCGACGAGGACACGTGGAGGTCGCTTCGTGCCAACCTCTTCGGCGCTGACAGGCTCGTGTGGAGCGTCGACGACGACCAGCTCGCCGGTCTCGACCGGCCGCTCCTGGTGCTGGCAGGTAACGACGAGTACCATCCCTTTTCGGTTTCCCGACGTCTCGCCGAGACGGTGCCGACAGCGACGTTCGTGGAGCACTGGAAGCGACCAGAAGACCTTCCCGAGACGCATCGCAGGATCGTCGAGTTCCTCAGGTCCTCGAATCCACCGGCTTAGGCGCAGCCAACGCCTGGGGCAGACAGTGCTCGCCCGATCCGGGTGACCCTCGCGGCGCTAGCCTTTGGCGGTGCCTATCATCGTTGCAACCATCACCCCCAAGCCCGGAGAGTTCGAAGCGGTGGAGGAGGTCCTCACCCGGCTGATTCCCGAAGTACACGCCGAGGACGGCTGCGAACTGTACGCGCTTCACAAGGGCAAGGACCGGTTCGTGTTCGTAGAGAAGTGGCGCGACACCGCAGCGCTGGGTGCCCATGGTGCAGGCGCGAACATCAAGGCGCTGAACGCAGGCCTAAAAGGTCTGCTGGCAGGCGCCCCGGACGTCCAGATCCTCGAGGCGCTGCCAGCTGGAGACTCGGCAAAGGGCGCCGTCTAGATGGCTCCTCGAACTGGCAGGCGACCCCGAGAAGCCTCCTAAGCCCTCTCGGGGGGTGTGTTGGGGGTGACCGGGGGTTCGTCCCAGGGGAAGTGGATCCAGTCGCTGGTAGTCGTCCAGGAGTAGTCGGGGACTATCACCGAGCGGGGCTTGTGATACAACACGACGGTGCGTAGAGCGTTGACGTGGCCTTTGAGCATGTCGACTACCATGGCGAGGGTCTCGCCGGAGTCCGCTACGTCGTCGGCCAGGAGCACGTCTAGACCTGCCAGGTCGACGAGTGGGGGTGTGGGCGGCAGGAGGACGGGAACGTCGAGACGGGCGTCGATGCCGGTGTAGAACTTGACGTTGATCGCAGCGCAGTTCTTCATGCCGAGCGAGTAGGCGAGCGCCCCTCCTACGGGAAGGCCACCTCTGGCGATGGCGACCATCAGGTCCGGCCGGTACCCGCTGTCGGCTACCTGCTGGGCGAGCTGACGGCTTGCCCGCCCGAAGTCCTCCCAGCTGAGCGTTTCAATCCTGCGTGTCTCGGTGTCGCTCATCCTCGCCTTTTCGTGTGCGGTCCGCTCGATGGGGTGATAGTCGTGGCCCAGGCTGGTGCTAGTCGCCGCAGTGCCAGCCACGATCCTACAGGCCTCACCGACCTCCCGGCGTTGTCCAAGTCGATCACCGCGGTCTCAGGTCTTGCGAGGCGGCCTACCGTGGACTCAGAGGCCTGCCCTCCGGGTCCGGTCGAGGTCAGATCCGTTAAGGAAGCTCTGGCCGAGCTTGAGGATGAGCGCTCTGCGGGCGAAGGGCTATAGCTTCTTGGCTTATTTCAGGGTTGGCCAACCTCGTCGGGCGCGGCGCCGGTTTCGCCACTGGTCGGTGTGACGGTATAGGTCCCGCCTGAGGCGGCTGGTTGGATGCTTTTGCAGCAGCGGGTGGGAGTGGGTCGGGGATTTCTCGGCCCATAGCGCCATGTGGGCGGCTAGCGAGCCGGGTTCGGGATTGGGCCAGACCGCTGTCTGGTCGACGTTGATGAGACCCGTGCCGCGGTACTTCCAGGGTTGTTGTTGGAGTTGCTCGATGACTGCGGATACGTCTTTGGTCTCGTGGCTTTTGTGATCTTCGAAGCTGGCGATCAGTTCGTCGATGATCCTGTTCGCTTCAGCTGCTTTGTCGTGGTAGAGGTCTGACGGCGACGAATGTTCTACGAGATTGTTCCACTCTTGGAGCAGGCCTTCTCGCTTGTTACATCCTGCCCGCAGCAGGGCCGAGGCGGCTTGACCTTCGGGGACCTCTTCGAGCAACCGGCACAGCGTGCCGCCTAGGATCGAGTCGTGCACGGTTATGGCCGCGCCGAGTCGGTACGCGACTCGCGCTCGTTCTGTCGCGCTTAGGTCGGCGTTGGCGAACTCGGTCACTATTGCCTCGACGGTCTCGTCGTAGCCGCACAGCAGGTCGGGGATGGTGGGCGGGTGGCGGGTAAACTGTCGAGGCCGGCGGATCGGCGCGGACGTGTCGGGCTTGAAGGATGTCCATCCGTGGTGCGAGTCGCTCCACTCGTGCATCCGGTCGATACTGCGCTGGATCGTCTCTGAGACCTTCGATCGGGGGTTTTGGTTCGTTCTTGGATGCGCCCGGGTTGGGGCGCGCTTTGCGTCGATGGCCATTCGTGCTGCCACGACTTCGGGCGATACGCTTTCACCCGCGCTGCGCAACACGTCGCCGACTTGGGTTGTCTCGAATGAACCGCTCGGGACTGTTTCGCCAGATCTGGAGCAGGGCTATTGCTTCTGAGCTTAGCGCCCAGCCGCCCCTGACCGGCACCGCAGATATTGCTTGGCCGATCCCGCCGCAGCACGGGCTGTTTGGCGGCGTCTCCGGAGCGGCGACTGCTGGCGGTGCAGGCGGGCTTAGACCGAGGAGGGTCCGGAGACGACAGGCAGGCGCAGTCGCACAGCCAGTTCGTCGACGGTGGTCCCGAAGGTCTCAGTGACGGACACCGTCCCTTGTTCCAGCGAGAACACGGCTAGGTCGGTGTAAACCCGGCTGACGCAGGCGAGGCCGGTCAATGGGTAGGTGCATGCCGGAACGAGCTTGGGGGCCCCATCTTTGTCGAAGAGGGTCATCGTCGCATAGACGGTCTTGGCGCCGGCGGCGAGGTCCATGGCACCGCCGACGGCGGGGATGGCGTCAGGGTCCCCGGTGTGCCAGTTGGCGAGGTCCCCGCCGGTCGACACCTGGAAGGCGCCCATGACGCAAACGTCGAGGTGCCCGCCGCGCATCATGGCGAAAGAGTCGGCGTGGTGGAAGTACGAGGCGCCTGGCAACTCGGTTACAGGAAGCTTGCTTGCGTTGGTAAGGTCTGGGTCGATCTTGTCCTCCCGGGCCTGTGGTCCCATGCCGAGCATGCCGTTCTCGGTGTGCAGCACGACATGCTTATCGGCGGAAAGGTAGTCGGCTACGAGGGTCGGTAGACCTATCCCGAGGTTCACGTAGGAGCCGGCTGGAATGTCACGGGCGACAAGCCTCGCTATGTCGGTCCTGCTCAGAGGGCCGCTCATTCTGTGGTCTCTGGGGAAGGGGCCCGCGTCGCTTCGCCGGCGAGTACGACACGGTTCACGAAGATGCCGGGCGTTACGACGCTCTCAGGGTCAATGGCCCCTGCGGGCACCACCCTGTTGACTTCGGCGACGGTGACCTTGGCGGCCGTCGCCATGATCGGACCGAAGTTGCGAGCAGTCTTACGATAGGTGAGATTGCCGGCCTGGTCGGCGGTATCGGCTTTTATCAATGCGACGTCACCGAAGATGGGGAATTCGAGCAGGTAGTCACGACCAGCTATGGTACGGACCTCCTTGCCGGCGGCTAGGGGAGTGCCTACCCCGGTCGGCGTGTAGAACCCGCCGATGCCCGCGCCAGCACAGCGGATCCTTTCGGCCAGGTTGCCTTGAGGGACGAGTTCTAGTTCGAGCTTTCCCTCCCGGTAGAGGCGATCGAATATCCACGAGTCGACCTGGCGGGGGTAGGAGCATATGATCTTTCTGACGCGCCCAGTGCCGAGCACGGCGGCGAGGCCGCTGTCGCCGTTGCCAGCGTTGTTACTGACCACAGTAAGGTCGGTGGCGTTGCAGCGCAGGAGGGCTTCGAGCAGACCGAACGGCAGTCCCGCCTCCCCGAACCCTCCTACTAGGACGGTAGCCCCGTCGCGTAGGCCGCGCAGTGCGGTGTCGGCGTCCCCGCATACCTCTACCACCTAGGCGTCCCCCACTACCACTCTCCACACACCGAAGCGCTAGTCACGATGCCCCGAAGGTTAGACAAGTCGGCCTGGCGACGCCACCCGCCGGGGACGGTGCTTGGGGGTTATCGTGCGGCGGAGCGCACGCAGGTCGCGATCGTCGGAGCCGGTCCGTCGGGGATGTCGCTGTCGCACCTGCCCGAGCGCGAAGGCGTCCAGTTGGTGCTCACCTGGCGCCTTTCGTCGCTTGCGCCAACGAGCGCAGCAGCTTCGCTGCGCTACGGAACCAAAGACGGGCTGCCCTTCGCATCACTACCTCGACCGTAGGGTGCTCAAGTTCGTCACGGTCGCGCTCGGCCAACGCGAAGGCCTCGAGCAAGTCGACCACGACCGGGTCGTCTCGCTCCTCGGCGGCAACCAGGCCTGCCCGGCCGGACGCTATCTTCGACACAGACCGCCGTAGAGGCCTCCCGCCTTCCACGAGCGAGGCGCCTCCGGGAATGGTCCCCCACTTCGGCGACGCAGCCGCCGCCTCGGCTCCCCGCTGCATCTTGGCGACCGCCTCGAGGAGTGCGCTAACCGATGGGGTCAGCTGCGTTGCGCCGATCTGCGGCAGCTCGTGCAGGCGTGGGATCGGTCGGGCGGGAGTCATGAAGTCAGGTCCGTAGCGGTAGGCGGCGAGGAACTCCCGAACCGGGGAAGGGGCCTCGAACTGCCTCCCGTAGAAACTGACGTGCTCTGGGTGCTCAAGGAAGTGAGCCGGGAAAGACCCTTGAGCGTCGGTGCCGGGCCAGTGCGGCCCGGACGGGGGGTCCATCTGCATCATCCCGGAGTTCTCTTTCCAAAAGTACAGGTCCACGTGCTGTTCGTTGCGCAAGCTCCGGTTGATTCGCAGGACGGACGGGTCCGACAGATCCAGGTAGTGGCCGGAGCTGGCGATCTCGTCTCGCAGTGCGACCACCTTCTCGTAGTCGGACCGCAGGCACCCAAAGTCCACGTCTGAGTCCCACGCGGTGAGCTCGCCTTCCCGGACCGCGCCAAGGAGGCTTCCGTAGTCCAACCAGTGGGTGATCCCGTGTCGACTCAAAAGGGTGTCGGCAAAAAATGCAACGTCGCGCAGATGGCTGGTGCAGCACTCCGGGCGGACGTAATCCTCCCCCCAGGTCCAGTACTCGCAGCGGGCGCTATCCGGCGTGCAACAGTGAGCAGTCGTCGCAGAAATACGTTTCTTGCGCGCCTGGATCGTCACGTCAAGCCGCCTTCGAGATGGGCCAGAGCGTCGCCTCGTTTGGGAAATATGTGGGGTGCACCGCTGAGACGACATCGCCGATTCTTAAGCTCACGACGGTTTCGTCCGTATAGCTTAGGGAATCGGTCTGGGCGTAGCAGGTCTTGAGGTCATTCCTACCTTCGCCGACATCTCGCTAGACGATCGGCCTCACCATTGCTAAAGAAGTGCTCGGAATGCCCAAAGTCTCGTGGTGGATTGCTGCGCCGGCGCGTACGATTCGGGCTGTCGGCCCGACTTGGCAACTTGAACCTTGCTAGACAAGATCCTTGTGACAGCTTGGTTCCACTGTTAGCTTTGTGGTCGTGGCTACGAGGCGGTGGTGAAGCACACGGTGGCGGACCGTAACCTCCCGGCTGCGGTTGAGCTGATCGGGGTGCACAAGCGTTTCGGGACTGTCGAAGCGGTGCGGGGCGTGGACCTGCGGGTCGAGCCCGGTGAGGTGGTAGCTTTCCTCGGACCGAACGGTGCGGGCAAGACTACGACTATCGACATGGTTCTCGGACTGTCCGATCCGACCGCCGGGCGGGTGTCGGTCTACGGCATGTCGCCGAGGGACGCCGTGCGGCGTGGCCTAATCTCGGCGGTGATGCAAGCCGGCGGGCTTCTCAAGGATCTTACGGTGGCCGAGACCGTCGCCTACACCGCCCATCTGTTCCCTGTCAGCCGTCCGGCTAGCGAAGTGATGGCCCGGGCGGGTATCACCGAGATCGCCGGGCGTCTGGTGGGCAAGTGCTCGGGTGGCGAGCAGCAGCGGCTCCGCTTCGCCATGGCGTTACTGCCCGACCCACTACTGCTTCTGCTCGACGAGCCAACCCAGGGAATGGACGTGGAAGGTCGGCGCAGCTTCTGGGCGGCGATTCACCAAGACGCAGAGTCCGGGCGGACGATCGTGTTTGCCACGCACTACTTGGAAGAGGCCGATGCGTACGCTGACCGGGTGGTGCTGGTGCGGCGAGGCGAGATCGTCGCCGACGGGACTGCGGCCCAAGTAAAGGCACTCGCGTCGGGGCGTAGCGTGCGCGCGACGCTCGCCGACGCGGACGAGGTCGCGTTGCGCTCTATACCAGGGGTGGACCGGGTGGAGGTTCGCGGGTCGAGCGTGATCGTCCACTGCGCGGACAGCGACACCGTCGCCCGATACCTGCTTACCGAGACCGCTGCGAAGGACTTGGAAGTCGCTGCGCTCGGGTTGGAGGAGGCCTTCGTTGCCCTCACCGGCGGCCGTGACGCCCCAAGAACGCCACCGCCGGTAAAGTCGGGGGTGAGGCGGTGATGCCGCCGACGGCGCCGGCCGACCCGCGAGAGCGTCCCGTGCCTGCGCTAGGTGGCTTCTCAAGCGCCGTCGTCAGCTTGGAGATCCGCCGTCTGCTACGCAACCGGCGGACGGTCATGTTCACCGTCGTCGTGCCGGTGCTGTTCTTCTTGCTGTTCGGCCTGAACAGTGCCTACGCGACCGACCGGGTAGGCCGGGGCAACGAGTCGGCTTTCATCATGATCTCCATGGCGCTCTACGGCGCTGTGCTAGCGACCGCGAGCGGCGGGGCGATGGTGTCGGTCGAACGTCTTTTAGGCTGGAGCCGCCAACTGCGGATCACCCCGCTGGCGCCGGGCGCTTACATCGCCATCAAGATGACCACCTCGCTCGTGCTCGGCCTTGCGGCGGTGCTCGCCGTCTACGTCGTTGGCCTGCTCACACACAAGCCGGCCATGCCGGCAGGCCTGTGGGTCGCTACGGGTGCGGCGCTGTGGATCGGGTCGCTGCTGTTCGCAGCGTTCGGGCTGTTCGTCGGCTATCTGTTGCCATCGGAGAACGTCATGCAGATAATCGGGTTCTCCCTCATGCTGTTCTCCTTCGGCGGGGGGCTGTTCGTCCCGCTCAGCCAGTTCTCGCACGCGCTAAGAGTGCTGGCCACCTTCACTCCTCTCTACGGGCTGAACCAGCTCGTGCACTACCCGCTTGTCCAAGGCCCCTTCGACTGGACTTGGGCGGCGAACCTCGTCGCTTGGTTGGTCGTCTTCACCACCGGCGCTATCTGGCGGTTCCGCAAAGACACCGCCAGAGTGTGATATTGCCGATTCCACCGCCTAGCCTCCTCCGCATGCTACGGTGAGCGAAGTACGGATCGGGAGCTCGCGCCGAGCGGGCTGAGAGGGTGGCTAGGGCCGCCGACCGAATGAACCTGTCCGGGTAATACCGGCGAAGGGAACTACTAGTGATACCAGGCACCCCGGTCGAATCAGTTATCGGAACGGTCAAGGCTTACAAGCAGGGATCACGCGGCGACCTCCGGGTCCCGGTCCGCCGCGTGACGCTGTCGAACGGACAAAGCTTGGACGTCTACGACACGAGCGGGCCGGCAGCGGACCCTGAGCTCGGCCTAGACGCCGGTCGCGGCCTGCCTATGCTGCGCGCGAGTTGGATTGAGGAGCGAAACGACACCGAGGCGTACGACCCTTGGGAAGGCCAAGTGCAAGCCCCGTCGCAGTATCGGTCGCTCGGAGGGTCAGGGGAGTCCACCACCGGCAGTTACAGGCGTCCGCGCCGAGGCGCTCGTGGAAACGCAGTCACTCAGCTGTCTTACGCCAGGAAAGGCACAGTGACCCCTGAGATGAAGTTCGCTGCGATTCGAGAGGGCCTAGAACCTGCAGTCGTGCGCGACGAGTTGGCCGCTGGAAGGGCCGTCATGCCCCTCAACGTCAACCACCCCGAAGCGGAGCCGATGATCATCGGCAGGCGCTTTGTTGTGAAGATCAACGCCAACATCGGTAGCTCGTCGGTCACCTCGACGGTCGGCGAAGAGGTGGACAAGATGTCCTGGGCGACCCGCTGGGGTGCGGACACGGTGATGGACTTGTCAACCGGTCCCCGCGTCCACGAGACCCGGGAATGGGTTATCCGCAACAGCCCAGTTCCAGTCGGGACCGTCCCCGTCTACGAGGCCCTGGAGAAGCTGAAAGGCCGAGCGGAGGATCTCACCTGGGACGTCTACCGCGACACCGTCGTCGAACAGTGTGAACAGGGGGTCGACTACATGACAGTGCACGCCGGGGTGCTCTTGAGTCACATCCCCCTGACTGCAAGGCGCAAGACGGGTATAGTCAGCCGAGGAGGATCGATCCTAGCTGCGTGGTGTTTGGCGCACGGCGAGGAGAACTTCCTCTACACCCACTTTGCCGAGCTTTGCGACATCCTGCGCCGTTACGACGTGACAGTATCGCTCGGAGACGGCCTTCGCCCGGGCTGCGTCGCCGACGCCAACGACCGGGCGCAGATGGCCGAGCTAAGGACCCTGGGGGAACTCGGTCGCGTCGGACGTGCACGCGAAGCGCAGGTGATGATCGAGGGGCCTGGGCATGTACCTATGGACAAGATCGCCGAGAACATGCGCCTGCAGGCTCAGCTCTGCGACGATGCCCCCTTTTACACCCTCGGACCTCTGACAACTGACATTGCACCCGGCTATGACCACATAACCTCTGCCATTGGAGCTGCCATGATCGCGTGGCAGGGCACAGCGATGCTCTGCTACGTGACACCTAAGGAGCACCTCGGCCTTCCCAATCGCGACGACGTCAAGGCGGGTGTGATTGCCTACAAGATCGCCGCTCACGCAGCGGACGTTGCCAAGGGTCACCCCGGATCCCAGGTGAGAGACGACGCCGTCTCCGAAGCCCGCTTCGACTTTCGATGGGAGGACCAGTTCAACCTATCCCTCGACCCTGACACGGCCAGGTCCTACCACGACGCGACGCTGCCCGCTCCCGCAGCCAAGAGCGCGCACTTCTGCTCAATGTGCGGGCCGCGATTCTGCTCTATGCGCATCAGCGGGGACATTCGCCGCCGCTACGAGCAGGAGGAGCAAGAAGGCCAACCGAGGGACCCAGACTAACCTTGGAGTCTCCCGGCATTAATGTGGGTGAATTCATGGATCCGTGGTGGACCGGCGTTCATGGGGACGGACGTGTTCGATCGGTCCGAGCGGTGCTGTCGTAGGGTCCGCAGGTTCCTCCACGGTCTGGGTGAGCACGGACCGTTTCGCTAAGTGGCGTAGCGTCACTCTCCCAGCGCCGTTCCTCGCAGCTTCGGGCTATGCGCCCGGGCTGGCGGGCAACGCCGCCGTGCCGACGTCGATTGGAGTGAACAACGCCAGCCTTGTCTGGATAGTCGCAGGTCCGCTGCCCGCAGGATCGGGATCACCCGACGGCTCCGCCGGGTCGGTAGGGCTATTCGAACTGGATCCCCTGACGGCTACTCTTACCTACCAGGGAGACCTACTCGGCGCCGGCTGGGCAAGCGGGGCACGTCTCAGCTCTGTCCGTGTCGCACCTTGGTCGAAGCGGCCTTGGTGCCAACTGTCCCTGCGGCAGGGCACGCACGTGATCACCTTTGGAAGATATGACCATCGGCCCTAGCATCAGCGGCTCTCGAAACCGACAATTGCGAGATGGAGACTTCTGTATCAGACGCTGCGCTGGACGCACTGATCCCCGAGACCTGCTGGGTGTTGCTAGGGAAAAAGAGTTTAGGGCGGGTGGCAGTCGTCGTAGACGGGGACATTCACGTGCTACCCGTGAACTATGCACTAAGACAGGGGCGTATCATCTTGCGTAGCGGGTCCAACAGCATTCTCCGGGAAGCGGCGCCCTGCAAAGTCACGTTTGAGGTGGATGACATCGACGAAACGGCACGACGAGGTTGGAGCGTGTCAGCCAAAGGGATCCTGGAAGAGATCACCGGCGTAGCGAACGAAGATCCGCAGCTCGATACGAACAGCCTAGACACGTGGGCCCCCGGGTCCAAGCCGCTGGTGTTGGAGATCCGGACGACTGAAGTGACGGGGCGCTACCTCTATTCGACCCCCAGCGGCACTGACGGCGGGCCAGCCTGACGGCGGGCCAGCCTGACGAAGGTCCGTCGGCTAGCCTGAAGAGCCACTGCGGGGCTGAGCGCCGAGCTGGGTGATTAGGATCGCAGGCGATGAACGATCGTAGCTGGAGCCAGATCTGGTCGGAACGTGCGGTTGCAGATCTGTCGCAGCCTTCGGTGCTGTCGACCCTCCTTAGGGCGAACGGCTACGACAATGCGCAGTCCAGATTCTCCGAGCAGGCGTGGCGGTCCTACATATTAGGCTGGGCTGCCAGGCTAGGCGTTGATAGCGGGGACACCGTGTTCGAGGTCGGCTGCGGGGCTGGGGCCGTGCTCTATGTGCTAGCGGAAGCCGGGCTGTCGGTATCGGGCATCGACCTGTCCCCCGGACTTATCGACGCGGCGGCGAGAGCGATACCGTCCGGCACCTTTACGGTGGGAGAAGCCAGAGATGTCGCCTCCCACCCCAAAGTGGACGCCTGCCTAGCTAGCGGCGTGTTCATCTACTTCCCGTCCTTGGAATACGCTCGTAGCGTCGCAGCTGCGATGGCTGCCAAAGCCACTCGGGCGGTGGCGATACTCGACTTGCCGGACTTAGCGAAGCGAGACGACAGTGAGGCGTTCCGGGTCGACATGGCCGGCGGATCCGAAGCCTACCGGGAGCGCTACTCGGGTTTGGAGCACCTCTACTTCGACAGGGCTTTCATGGTCGACTTGCTCGAGGAGTGCGGCCTTGTCGATGTCGGCTGCGCTGATCAAGACCTTGCGGGCTATCCGAACGGCAAATACCGGTTCAACTGTTGGGGTTTCAAGCGTTGAGAAAGCCCTCTAGGGGCGTCCACGTACCCAGGAGCCCCTTGTAGGGGGCTACGTTGACAGCGTAGGGAGAGGCGGAACCCTTCCAGGAGCGATCAGGGACCCGCCAGGTCGGCCCGTACATGAGCGCGAGTTCCGCCGGTCGGTCCGATGAGCAGGGCCAACTCCTGCCAACAACCCCAATGTGATCGACTTCGGAGTAGGGGATGCGTCCGGTCTGCTCGAAAACGGTCCCGTCGATCATCACCAGCTCCCGGAACTGCAACTCAAACAGGTTGAGGTCACTCCGAGTTGGAGCGTCTTCGTGAGCGACGAGATCGCCGACAAAGAAGTCGAACTGAAAGGAGTGGCGGCGCAGGTGGACGCCGATGATCGTCCCGTCGCTCCCGACGAAGTTCTCTTTAAGGCGGAACCCGCACTCCTTTAGGTCCGAGATGGTGCGAACCAGCGCTGGGAAATCTTCTCTTAGCACGACTACATCGATGTCGCGGTCCCATTCGATAAGCTTCCCTGAGCGTTCCACTCCGAGGATCACACCACCGAATACCCGCCACTTGCCTGCGAGGGGACCTGCCGATAGTACATCGTGGAACAAGCGCAGATCCTCGTCCCGGTGCCAGTTGATCCAGCGTCTATAAGCGTTGCGAAGTGGGGTGACACGTCCAAGCACCGTTCGCATTTCCAGCACCGCTCGCTCGCGCAGTTCCAAGCCAGCCTCGGCGACGTTCATCGCCGGCTCCGATGAGTTGCGAATTCCGCTAGTGCTTCGCACAGGATCTTGTTGTCAGAAGCGGAGCGCACCGCGAGGCGCAAGTAGCCAGCGCCGTCATCGAACTTTGCGGAAGCGTCTTTGACGTGTATAGAGCGCTCGGACATCAGCCGGTCGGCGAGGGCCGTGGTTTGCACAGAATCCAGGGCTAGGCGGACCAGGACAAAGTTGGCAGCACTGTCGTAGACCTGCTTCACTGCGTCTAGGCCCCTGAGGTTGGAGGCGAGATCCTCTCGATCTGCTACAACTCTGGTGTAGGAGTCCTGAAGGGGGCCTCGGTGCTTCAAGATCAGCTCCACGAAGTGCTCGGCGAGCGAGTTGACGTTCCAGATCGGCGTGGCTCGTCTAAGTTCCTCGTGGACTGCAGGGATGAGACTGTGGAGGTATCCGAGCCTCAGGCCCGGTACGCCCCAGCATTTGCTCAGACTTTTGAGGACGATGACGTTGTCCAAGGCTTCTTTTTCTACTGTTGGAATCATCGACGGCTCGCCCGAGAAGTCCAGGAACGACTCGTCTATCAAGAAGACTCGTCCCGGGTGGGACTTGGCGACCTCTACGAGGCCGGCAGTCCCCCACACGGTGCCGGTCGGGTTGTTCGGATTGACCACCACCGTCAACCCTGCGGAGCTATCACCAACCCGCTCCCAGCCGGGGCTACCTAGGTCCGGATAGGTCGCGGCGCCAGGAAAGATTCGGCTGTACTCCCCGAAGGTCGGCTCGGGTATGAGCACCGTTCGGGAAGCGTACAGGTCTCGAAGCACCGGGTAGGCCTGGGAGGCTCCGTTCAGTAGCGCCACGTTGGAAGGGTCACAGCCGAGGAAGTAGGACAGCTTACGGTTGAGGACGTGTTGGGCTGAGCCATAGTTGAACGCGACGACGTCGAAGCTGGAACGCAGCTCGGCGAGCATCGCCTCGGTCGGGAAGTAGGTGTTGCGGATAAAATTGAAATCCAGGTAGGGAAGGCTCCACGAACCTCCCCACGAGGCTTCGACAGTGGCTCTTCTGGTGGCTGGATTGAAGACGAACTGCGCAGCCGCGAGGTCGTTAGGATCGTCGACTTCCGCCCAGGGGTGAGCGACTTTCTCGGCGTGGATCGTTGCGGCTCTCATGTAGATGAGCACGCCGAGCAGAAGTTCGTAGTAGCAGCCGGCGTCGATGGACCGTGCGTAGAAGCTGAGCATCTCCCGCAGCGTCGTAGCGGCGAAGTGACGGTCGAAACGGTAGATGTTGAGCGTTTTGTACTTGTCGGAGAAGTCGAATCTCGAGTCTTGAAGGTAGGAGGGGTGCACCGCGCTGACCACGTCGCCAGGTCCGAGGCTGACGACGGTACCGTCCATGCCCACCTTGTACTCGTCGACCAACGCGACGTTGTCGTAGGGGCTAGAGACTATTTGTTCGATGACTTTGTGGTCGACGATCAGGTCGGACTCGATCAGCAAAATGTCGTCGTCAATGCTTATGCGCTCGAGTGCCAGCGCCATCGAGAACACGTTGTTTGTCGTCGCGTACCTCTCGTTGTGCACGAAGGTCACGTCCAGATCGCCGAAACGCTCGGCCACTGCAGCGCGTACGTCGCTATCCCGGTATCCGGTCACGATGCACACGTCTTGAACCCCGCACGATCGCAGGCTTCCAAGGAGGCGGTCCAAGATGGTGGTTCCAGCGACGGCCAGCAGCGTCTTGTGCGTAGAGTCGGTCAGAGGCGCCATCCTCTTCCCCATACCCGCAGCGAGGATCAGCGCTTTCACCGTCTGGACAATCCATATGGCCTTGGGGCAACCTTCACTTCCGCAGCTCCGTCCGCAGTGGCTCACAAACCTCAGTTGTGTATCGGAGCCGGCTCGGCGTTACTTGACGACAAGTCGACCGAGCACGCCAGGGCGTGCCCCTGGGGACCTGTGCGGGGCGGCGGAACGCGTGTCGGTTACCCTCGGTCGGCGTTCACATCGGGGGCCGGTCGTCTTTGGACAGGTAGCCGTAACGCTCCCGCAGGTCGCGCTTTAGGATCTTCCCGCTCGGGTTCTTAGGCAGGGATTCTGCGAAAGCGAGGTACTTAGGTCGTTTGTAGCCGGCGAGCCGCTCTCGGGCGTGGGCGGCAAGGTCTTCGGCGCTGAGGGTAGCCCCCTCCCTGGGCACGACCACGGCGGTAACCGCCTCCACCCACTGGGGATGGCTTATCCCGAACACCGCGACCTCTGCCACTCCGGGAACCTCGAAGAGGACCTCCTCCACTTCGCGACTGGCGACGTTCTCCCCACCGGTCTTGATCATGTCCTTGATCCTGTCGACGACCGTCAGGTAGCCGTCCTCGCTCATCACCCCGAGATCCCCGGAGTGGAACCAACCGTTGCGGAACGCGGCTGCGGTCTTGTCGCCGTCTTTGTAGTATCCGAGCGTGGCGTGCGGGCTGCGGTGGACTATCTCGCCGATCGTGCCGGGCGCCACGGGGCGGTCCTGGTCGTCGACGACGGAAGTCTCGACGTTGATCGCTGCACGCCCGGCGCTGCCGGCGCGGGCGGTCTGCTCGGCCGGGCCGAGGATGGTCGCGAGGGGAGACATCTCGGTCTGGCCGTAGAAGTTCCACAACTCAAGCCCGGGTAGGCGTCTCTGCATCTCCTTTAGCACTTCGACCGGCATCGGCGAAGCCCCGTAGTAGCCCTTTCGAAGCGAGGAGAGATCCCGCCGGTCGAAATCGGGATGGCGGAGCAGCGACACCCACACCGTGGGCGGGCAGAACAGCTTGGTTGCGCGCTCCGCCTCGACTGTCTCTAGCAGCCGGGCTGGTTCGGGCGACGGGAGGATGACGCTCGAAGCGCCGAGGTACACGTCGACGCAGAAGAAGCAGTCGAGCTGGGCGCAGTGGTACATCGGCAGCGAGTGGACTTCAATGTCGTCGCCGCTCATCGACCCGTCGATTATGCAGCTCACGTACTGGGCGACAAGCGACCGGCTGGAGAGCATCACGCCCTTCGGGCGTGACTCAGTCCCCGAGGTGTACATGAGCCGGATCGGGTCGTCGTCGCCGACGGCCACCTCCGGCTCGCCCGAAGGGCCGTCGCGCCACCAGTCATCGACGTCCTCCCACCCCGGTTCCACTCCTCCGTCAGCTTTTGGCATGGGAATGGAACCCCGAACGCGCGGTGTCAGACCCGACAGCTCGACCGCCTCGGCCATGGTTGGGACCAGGGAGTCCTCGGCTACCACGGCGTTCGCTTCGCAATGGCCGAGTATGTAGCCGACTTCGGCTGAGTTCAGCATGAAGTTCACCGGTACAAGAATCACCCCGAGCTTGGCGGTGGCGAAGGTCAACACTGCGAACTGCCAGCAGTTGTGTGACAGCAACGCGAGGCGATCCCCTTTGCCCAGGCCGCGGTCACCCAGGCTGTGAGCCGCCCGGTTCGCGGCCGTCTCGAACTGGTCGTAGCTGAAGGTCCCACGGTCGCTTTTCACCGCGACGCGCTCTGGGTAGCGGCGTGCTGTGCGGTGCAGCACGTCGCCGAGAGTGTGGCGTCTCGCCCTTGCCACCAACTCCGCCGCCATCGCCTCAGCCGCCATCAACTCAGCCTCACCCGTCATAGGGAGAGCATAAACCCGCCCGGCTCGTGTCATCCGCCGGGCATGACAAGGCTGCATCGGCCCTGCCCGGCGCAGAGTACCTGATCAGCGCGGAGTACCTGCCCAGCGAACTCGAGGGGAGAGAATAACACCCCAGCTCCGGATATGTGACGGTGAGTCGGTCTGTAGGCGGGATTCTGTTTAGGCCACTTCTCCGACCTGCGGCGTTGCCCGAAAATGGCCGGTGACCAGCCTTTTTGCGTGACCGCCTTTGACCGTCTGAGACCCCAGTTTTCTGCCGCTTCGCGCACGGATCGCGCACGACTGGGGGCTCACGACTCGACCGCAGCCGCCGGCTTGCGCAGGTGCAGGACGGCGTCAACCTGAGAGCCGACATCTCCGCCCACGAAGCCATCCGCCGCGCTCACGAGCAGGCCGAGGGCATCGCCAGCCTGGCCGCCGAATACCAGAGCATCGCGTCGGCTGCCGGAGTCGACCGGTGGGAGAAACTGTTCGCTCGCTCCGGCCTGACTGCTGCCCAGATCGAGGCCGTCCGAGCCAGCCAGGCTTACGGTCCCTTCATGGCCGCCCTCCGGCACGCCGAAGCCAGCGGGCTCGACGTCGACCGGGTGCTCCCGGCCCTCGTTTCGAAACGGACCCTGGTCAGCGCCGAGGACATCGCCGCCGTCTTGCACCACCGGGTCGACGAGTGGGTCGAGGCTCACGACCAACTCGTCACAGCGTCGCCGAACCTCGTCGCAGGCCTGTTCCCCCGTGCCCGCGGGGTGACCGATCCGGACATGGGACGCGGTCTCACCGAACGAGACCAGGCCATAGATCAGCGCGCCAGCACCCTCGCTGAGCAAGCCGCCGCGAAGGTCCTCCCCTGGATAGGCCGGCTCGGCCAGCCTCCGGCTGAGCCCCCTGACCGGCGCGAGTGGCTCCAGTCCGTAGCCGCCGTCGCCGCCTACCGCGACCGCTGGGGCATTAAGACCGACCCCCGGCCTCTCGGATACCCCGATACCGTCACATCCCTGGAGCAGTATGTTCAACGAAAGCGGGCTCTCGCCGCCGCCCAGCGAGCTATCGACCTCTCCCGCGGTCCCCAACCAGGTGCGGCCGGCGCCAGTACCGCGGCCGCACCGAGCAGCCAGGGCGACCACGAGAGAGGAATCGAACTGTGACCGGTCGCAAGCATCGCAAGGCACTCGAACGGTGGGAACATGACACCCGCCTCTGGGCGCATGAGACGGCAAGGGACTTGGTGATGTCCATGGTGAGGGGTCAGCCCACCCCGGCGACGCCGTACACGATCGGTGTCGTCTTGAACCCGGGGGAGTGCGTATGGGCCGAGTGCCCGGTCCGGTTCCTGCAGGAGCGACCTGTAGGTACGCAGGCCGGTCCGGACTGGTTCCCACCGATCCGACCCTGGCTAGTCACCTCAGAACGTGTTGTCGGACGACTCGGAGATGACCGGTTGTATAGCTGGCGTTGGGATCGGGTCGTCGGCTGTCGGGTCGAGCTTGACCCCGGGGTCGAGACAGTTGCTTTGGATCTTCAGCACGGCTCCCGCGTCGTTTGGATTGGCCCGGGAACAGCTCCCTTGGCGGTCGCGGCGGTGTGCCGCCTGCACGGTCTCGGGGCCCTCGTCCTCCACGCCGGTCTGGCCCCTTTGCGGCAGGCTGGCCAGCGACCGACAGCCAAGTGAGGCGAGCTCCCCGATCGCAATGCGCATTTCGAAGGGCATCGTCACGCCATCTCTCCGTTCCAACAGGGTTCCTTCGGAAATGCCTGCCACGAACCGGGCCGGCCGGACTCGGATGAGCGAGTAGACGTCAACCTTCGTCGAGCGGCTGCCACCGCTTGGTGAAGCCCCGAGATGGCGATCGTCGGTGAGGTGCGCGATCGGAAAGCGTTACTGCGCCGACTTCCTGGACCCTGCGGGGCGAGAAAGTGCAGCTCACAGGGGTCGCGCAACGAGCGCGTGACTGAGGGACTCCTCCGGTCGGCAGGAATCCGGCGGTGTCAGCGGGTGGGTACCGTTTTCGTCGACGGTTTGTCAACGTTCGGGTTTGACGATCAGCCCATGACAGCCGATTCCCAAGTTTTTGGCCGCCAGCTTCGAGCGGGAAGTTTCCGTGCGGCGGGCCGTTCGGCCTTGCGGGTGGCAGGGGCCCTGTGCGCGGTGGTTGTTGCTACCGGTCTCGCCTTGCCGTTTGGGGGTGCCGGAGCGTTGGCCGACGGCGATCAGCATGTTGGGGACGCCCAGTCTGTAACTCTGCCCACCGACTTCACTCCGCCGCCGGGGCTTCGGCAGTTGCTATCCTTGGCGGGGGTGGCGTTCGTGGTCCCCTCCATCTCAGCCGGCTTCTGCGCCCATATCGATGGGCTGAACGGTCCTTTCGTGCCGTCACAGCCGGGAGACGAGCTGCTGTTCCTGACCGCCGATGCGTACAGCTTCGCCCCGCCGTTCGGCCAGACCCCTTATCACTACGCGGCTCCGCAGTTGTCGGTCGCCTTCGGCGGCCATTCGGTGTCTTTCGCCGAGACCCCGGATGGCTCAGTGCCGGGTGTGGCGGGCAGCGCCTAGGGCGACGACGGCGCCCAGTATCGCGGTGAGTCGCCGGTGCCGACGCGAGTCACACCGCAATCGCGGAGTCGGGAGACCAAGTGTAACGGATGATTCCACGGTCCTCGTCGTCAGCTCGGGTGCCGAGTTCGATCGTGATGAGCTCATCGCCTTGAAAGGCTGGACTCAGCTCTAGGGCGAGGTATTGGAACAACTCGCGCTCATGCACAGCGATGATCACTTGACGCCCATGATGCTTCGAGAGAACGCGAATGAGTCCTGCGAATTGCGCGACGTGAACCTCGTCCATCGACTGGACCGGGTCATCGAGCACAAGACACGGCACGAGAGGTTCGACCGCCAAGTGGAGCGCAATGAACAACGACAATGCAGCGGTGTTGAGATTGCCGGCACTCAACATCATCTGCGGCGAGCCACCGGGCTCGCCCGACACGTGCACCGTCTCCAGTGTCAGCTCGAGCGCAGTTCTCGATGAGGTCGGTATGCCAAAGGCTGGGACGAATGGCTCTCTGGGTGCGAGTCTGGTGAAGACGCTTCGCCAGACGTCGTTCAATGACTCGGTGAAGACTCTCTGGACTATGGAAGCTCGGGCCTTCGAAGATGCGTCGTGCACTGCCTTGGCGACACCCTGTCGCCGTCGAGCCTCGCTGACCCGTTCGTCCCACGTGAATTTGAGCTCGGCGCTTTCCGCTACGCGATCCCTCAGGACGTCAACGCGCTCGGCAGCCCCCAGACTTTGAGCCAGTACGTCGGTCGCGCGCTTGTGCGCCGTGTGCTCCGCGAGGCGATCGCTGGCTACGTCATTGAGCAGCCGCCAAGCGTCCTCCAGGGACTTCGTCGGATCCGGCGGCGGTGCGTCGACCACGCTCGCCAGCCGCTCAAGTTCCGATCTCGCGAAGTCTGCGTCGCGGGACGCGGCCTCGAGTTCGACAAGTTCGGAACTCGCCGCGTCCCTCTCACGTTGCAACTCCCGGCCGTCTGCGATGACCGGCTGCAACTCTTGGAGCCGGGCGCGCAGAGCGGTCAGCGAGTCGCGACGCGAATAAAACTGCTCCAGCTGATCCCCTGACCAAAGCTGGGCTTGTACCTCGTTAAGCGCTTGCTCAGTGCGCTGGAGCTGCGCGGCGGTCGCGTCACGCTGCTGTCGGTACTGACGCAACTGAGCGCCCTTTGAAGTCAGCTCAGCGATCTTGAGGTCGACGTGCGCCGTGAGGTGCGTCGTCGACACTTCGCTGAACTCCCGATCGCAAACTGGGCACACGTTGCCGGTCGCGTGCTCGCGGAGTGCAGCCAGCCCCTCAGCAAGTGAACCGACCTCCTCCTGGGCGCCGGATAGCTGACCGTCGGCGACCTGCAGCTGCGACCGCTCCTCAGCCGCCTGCTGACGGAGCTGCGCCGCCGCCTCACGCAGTTCATCTTGACGAGCGAGGGTTAGGCGAATGCGGAGGATCTCGGTGTCGAGAGAATCGATCCCCCCGGCCGAAATGTCCAGCCCCAGATTCTCTACGTCCGCACGCCACGACTCGATTGCTGCTCCTTGCAATGAACTCCAGCGCTCGTACGCTTCCGAGACGACGCCAAGGTGTGCCCGAGCCTCTTCCAGCCGCTGGACTGAAGGCCGGTTCGCCAAAGCGCCTATTCGTCCGCCAAGTGAGGCCAACGATCTGGCGACGTCGACGGTTGCACTGTCGTCGGCCGACGGCTGCCTCGAGCGCAGAACATCTCGAGCTCGTTCGAGTGCCTCGTCGTCATCGGGTGAGACAAAGCCGAGCGCGCCCAAGGATTCGCTGAGCTCCGCTCGCAGCCTCGCCAGCACTTCGCGAGCTGACTCCAGGTCCTTCGTCAACCGAGACAGCTCAGCAGTCGCACGCTGCGCCTCGCCCTCAGCCGCCGCGAGTGGTTCGCAGAGTTTCCTGAGCCGTCGGATGTCGACTGCGTCGGACAGGCCGGTCCGAAGCGCATCAAGCTGCTCCAGGCCGAGCAATTCGTTGACGAATCGTGCGAGCGCTGACTCCTCTTTGCCTTCACGGTATTGATACAGCTCCAGGAGCTGACCAAGGGAGACCTGGTCGAGGTAGCACCGCTCTGTGTAGAACTGAGCGGCCTCGCGACTCAGAGCCGACGAACCTCCGACGCGCGCGCCACCGACAGTCATCGTGACCGGTTCGGCATTCCAGGCGAGTTCATCCGAGACGTCGACGCGAATCGTTGCGAACTCCTGTCCGTGAAACGGAAGATGCGCTGTATAGCGAGGGTCGTGACGGCGCATGCTCCGAATCTCGCCGGTCAAGGCGAGCTCAAGCGCGGACAACACGCTTGTCTTGCCGGCCCCGTTCGGGCCGTGCACCAGAACAACAGGAGCGTCGAGCGGGAACGTGCGGTGGCCTTCGAGCCGGCGAAAGTCCGATACGAAGAGGCTCCGGAGCGGTACACCGGTCACGAGTCGTTGCCTTCATCTGAGACTCCGCTCGCGCCAGCGTCTACATAGCCCCGCAACGTCTCGCGTACTTCATCCGGGCCGACCCGTGCTGCTTCGAGAAAGGCTCGATGTTCGTCGGACAGTGACGGCCCGAGCGCCCCCGCGACTTCGCTCAGCGGATCTCGCCCCTGTCTGGATGCAGCCGGAAGCGCCAGCGGGAGGAGCACGGCTATCGCCCTATGAACGTCGGCCGGTTCCGGGTCGCTGCTTTCGATCGTAAGAACACGAGAGTGTCGCTCCAGATCGGCGGCGATCGTTCCATCCGCGAGCTCGCCTAGAAGGACGAGGCTGACGGGTCGTCTCGAGTCCACTTGATCAAGCGTCCGGCTCAAGCCTGATAGCAGGCGAACCAGTCGTCGAGGGTTGTTGGGAGCTGCCGCAACAACGACGAGGTCATGGGACACTCCGGTGCCTCTCGCTGCGGCGTCGAAGTCGAAAGACGCACCTGCTACCACCAACGGCTTCGGCAGACGCTCGAAGCCCGCTGTCTCAAGCACGTCGAGCACCGTTTCGACTGCTGAGACCATTAGAGGGCTCCATCTAGCCTGAATGCCTCGAACAGCTCGTCAACCGTGGTGATCGTCGTACAAAGTTCCTCGAGATCGACGCAGCGCGCACCAGCAGCGCCGGTTCGTCCGTAGTGCGCCCGTGGTGACCGGGTCGAAGGCGCGTGCGTTGACTCTGCTTGGATGACGATGGTCGCATCATCGTCGAGGTCGACAACGCCGTCGACCTCGAGCTGCGACAACGAGCGTGCGTCGGACACCATGAAGACACGCGCCGTTTGATGCGCAGTCGCGACTCGTACAACGCCGTCTTCAGGCCGGACGAGCGTCCCCACGGTGAGCTGCCAAAGGCTGTCGATGAGCCCGCGACCGAGGAGTGAGAGGACTACGGCAAGACGTCCGAGCCTGGCCGCAACCCGAGGATCCGAGGCGCTGACGTCTCGGGTTACCGGCGCGACCGAAACCGGCTCGTACAGGACAGCGCTTGCATCTGGAACGCGACCCGTTCGGAAGATCGAGAGGACGAGAGCCATCGCAGGAACCATCACTGCAAGGAATGCGCGGTGGTCGACGTCTGCCGCACTCGCTACGAGATCGCGGAGGCCGCGTAGGTCGTCACAGAGATGCCCTCGCTCCGCGTCAGGCAGGACCAAGCCAACCGCGTCGACGAGTACGCACAACTTGTCGGTGAGCGTGAGGAGCACAAGTGCAACGAGTGCCGGCTTCGCGAACGCACCTAACAGCGCTGACTGAGCGATGGCCCCGGCGTTTCCGGCGTAGCTATCTCCGTACGTAACTTGGAGGACGTGGGTGTGATGGTGATGCAGGGTCTGTTCAGCGAACACCACCGGTGGCGGCGACGCTGGCCAGTTCCGTCCGAGCTTCTGACTCGCTTCATTTAGAACGGTGTGGATGTTGGCGTCCTGAGCCGAGAGGCCGACGATGAAGGATGACCGGGAAGCGAACAGATGCGCCAAATGGTCCTTCATGAGTTGGTTCTCGGGCTTCGTCGTCCAACCCGAGATCTGGGTCATGCGGGCGATCAGACGCCCGCGATACTCGTTCTCGTCCGCGGCAGCTCGTACAGCGCATCCGTGGAACTTGACCAGCTCCGCTTGACGCTCCGGTTCTCGGAAGTCGTCAGGCGCTACGACGACTCGCAAGAAGCGATCGGCATCACCGACCAGCGCGCCCATGGCTGCCTCAACAAGTCCGTCCCAGTTGGTAGTGGGCGCGGAGCGAACGACACCCTCCAACATCAAGATCGCCACGCAAAAGTGTTCAACGTCCGGCTCGAGTGCGGGCGCGCCATACGTCGTTGGCACGTCGAGACCGTTCCACACCAGGTAGTCGGCAGCCTCGCCCTGAATCTGGACGTTCAACACTGCCGAGTAGTGATTCACGAGACGCCCGACGATGTCATCGATCTCCGGCCAAGACTCAGCCGATGTCGTGAGATCGAGGCCCGCACGGGTTGCTGCGGGCACACCCCCCACCTCGAGCACGTCGTTGAACGCCTTTCGGAACCGACACGTTGGGTCCGCCGGATCAAGTTTCTTTCGGAGAAACTCCAGCATCCGCACAAGAAGCAGTTGCACGCCCGGCACCACATCGCGAGAAATCCCGGACCCGAGCCACATCAGATACTCACCACGGCAGAAGGCTTCTCCGAACGCCGCGAATTCGTCTTCGAGGCAGGCGAGGACCTCTACCGCACTATTGCGGGGCGCCGCAGTCATGAAGGCGATCCTTCGCTGCCATCGGACACGTCAACGGGGAGCGAGGCCGCGAGCTCCGAGAACTGCGCAAGGGCGGTTTCGAGCTCCTCGACGATCTCGGCAGCGAGCACGCCAGGCGGGGGCAACGCGCTCGCGTCGTCGAGGGAGTCGTCCTTCAACCAGATGATGTCGAGGTTCGCCTTGTCGCGTGCGATGAGCTCGTCATAGGCGAAGCGATGGAAGCGCTCGGTCTCGACCCGCTTCGATCGATCCTCGGGCCGGTAGCAGTCCGCAAAGTCAGCGAGGTCCGCGGAGCGCAGTGGGTTCGTCTTCAACGTGAAGTGCATGTTGGTACGGAGGTCGTAGACCCAGGTCTCCTTCGTCCACGCATCCGCTGCCGCGGGCTTCCGGTCGAAGAAGACCACGTTCGCCTTCACGCCCTGGGCGTAGAAGATGCCGGTCGGCAACCGCAGGATCGTGTGCAGGTCACACTCGGCGAGCAGCCGGCGGCGAATGGTCTCGCCAGCGCCGGCTTCGAACAGCACGTTGTCCGGAAGCACGAGGGCGGCACGCCCGCCGATCTTGAGCATGCCCTTGATGTGCTGCAGGAAGTTGAGCTGCTTGTTGGAGGTCGACGCCCAGAAGTCGTCGCGAACGACGACGAGGTCCTCTCGCTCCGCTTCTCCTGCTTCGTTGACCATCGTCATCGACGACTTGCGGCCGAAGGGCGGGTTGGCGGCAACTACATCAACGCGCGCCCGAGTCCGCGCGCAGCGCGTCAGCGACCGCCACGAGGCTCTCGCCGTTTGGCGTACCGATGCCGTGGAGCAGCAGGTTCATGGCGCACAGGCGGGCGGTGCCGTCGACGATCTCCCAGCCGTGGACAGCCTCGTCCCGGAGGAACCGCTTGTCGTCGGCATCCATCTCGGCGATGTGGTTGTCGACGATCCATTCATGCGCCGCTAGCAGGAACCCACCCGTGCCGCAGGCAGGATCGGCGATCGTCTCGCCCGGCTTCGGTTGAAGGCAGGCGATCATGGCGCGGGTCAACGCCCGCGGCGTGAAGTACTGGCCGGCCCCGGCCTTGGTGTCCTCTGCGCCCTTCTGAAGCAGCCCCTCGTAGGCGTCGCCCTTGAGGTCAGCGTCGACGGACGTCCAGGTCTCCTCGTTGATGAGGTTCACCACGAGGCGACGGAGCTTGGCCGGGTCCTGGATGCGGTTCTGCGCCTTGCGGAAGATCGTGCCAAGGGTCCCCGTCTCGCGGCCGAGCGACTCGAGCAGGTGCCGGTAGTGGACCTCGAGCTCGTCGCCATCGCGGTCGAGCAGCGACTGCCAGTCGAGCCCGTAGGGCACGACCACGCCGAGGCCAGCCTTCTGGCGCTCGTCGGCCATCTTCAGGAAGAGCAGGTAGGTCAGCTGCTCGACGTATTCGATGGTCGATACGCCGTCGTCGCGTAGGACGTTGCAGAAGTTCCACAGCTTCTGGACCAGTTGGTTCGAGCTGGTCGCCATCACGAAGCTCCTTGCAGGACGAACAACGGTCGCTCCTCGCGCAACATCCGCCAGGGCGAGCCGTAGGCGACATTCAATGACGACGCCGCGTTCGGTATCGGTATCCGCTTACGCGTGCTCGCCGGGAGCTCGTGCGTGACAACGACGTGCCCGCCCGCCAGGGCGAATGCGATCAGTCCGGAGTCCGCGGCCGCCGCGAACTCCTGCTTGGCCGCGAGAGTGTAGTCGGCCGAGGCCGCAGCCCAACCGTTGACCGTCGCCATCGCGCTGACCTCGTCCGCGCCTGGTGCGAGGAAGAACGAGCGATGATCACGCGCCCAGTCGCTCAGCTGATCGCCATAGTCGACGAGCTCGTCGTACACCGCCTCGATGCTGGCCACACGACCGTCCGCGGATGCGAGGTCGAGCCAATCCCAGAAGCCGGGGCAGAACTCGAAGCCGTAGTAGTCGCGCTTGGCGTTCACCAGGACGTTGGTGTCGAGCAGCCACGCCATCACACCACTCCAAGGTGCTCGGCGAGCCCATCGAAGGTCGACCCGCTCTTCACGTCGAGCAGCCGGAATGCGCGCGTGTACGGGGTGCGGCCCTCCTTCGCGCTCGCGATCAGCGCGAGCGCGAACCGACGACTTACCTGGACCGGCTTGGTGTTGTAGTAGTTCCCACCACCGCCGCCGCGGGCCGCAAGAAACTTCGCGACACGCTCGCGTTCCACGTCCAGCTCGACGAGGTACTGCTCCCAGGTCAGTGCGCCGGCCTCGCGAAGCCGACCGAGAACCACCTGAGGGCTGACGCGGAAGTGCTCGGCGAGTGGCTGCAGTTGAGCCCGCAAGTCCCCGCTCAAATTGAGTCGGTTGCGGAACTCGGCCATCGGCACCAGGAGCTCAGCGGCGATCTGGTTGCACCACCGCTCGACGTCGTTGGCCCGAACGGAACGCGGGTCGAGATCGGACAGCGCGGTCTCACCTAGCCAGAGGTGGGCCAGCTCGTGCACGAGCGTGAACACCTGGGCCGACTTGCTGTCCGCGCCGTTGACGAACACGAGCGCGGCGTACGGGTCGGCGAGCGCGAAGCCTCGGAACTCCTGAGGGTCGAGCGTGCGATGCGTGTTGGAGCCGACGATGCCGCTGATCATGACGAGGATGCCGGCTGCTTCCGCGTGCTCACGGAGCCACGTCAGCGCGCCATCGGACCCGCGGCACGTTGCACGGTTCTGCGCCGTCCAGTCGAGGAGCACCCGCATCTGGGCGGCGATGTCCTCGACCGCGTCGCTCGTACTTGCCTCGCCGACGAAGTCCAGTGGAGGTTCGCCTTCGAGGATCTGGTTGTCCCGGTACCACTCCTGCCGCCGCTCGCAGGCGTAGACCACATCGAGCAGGTCGGCGGAGACGACCTCATTGGCGCCGGCAGGCCGGTCGCCGACCGTACGGAAGTCAGGGATCGGCACCGTCTCGACGGGCGGCTCCGCCAAGAAGAGGAACCCGACCGGCGTGTGCGTCTTTCGGGCGAAGTCTTCGAGCTGCTTCAGCGTCGGTGCGGCCTCGCCGGCCAGCCACGCCTCGAACTTCGGGAAGCGGCGGCTCCAGTCGTCCTCAGCGATGCCGGAACGCGCCCGAGCCCACGTCAGGACGCTCGGCCATACCTCGACCCGCACGCTCACGGCCGCACACCTCCTCGCACAACTCTGGCAGCACCGATCGACCGTACTTCGGGGGTGTGACGGTCACTCATGCCTTCGCTCCCGCCCGGGACCGCTGGGCTCAAGCGTTGCCTCTCGCTCAGCTCGGATCCGCTCCAGCAGCACCGACGCTGGCTCGTCGGTCCGATCCTGCGGCACGAGTCGCCCCTCGAAAGCGGCCTTCAACACCGACTTGCGAAGTGCAACCGAGCGCTTCAGGCCATCATCGACTGCCCGCTCGCATGCGTCCACGAACGACATCTGACGGTCAACCTCGGCCGTGATTCGCGCTTGCTCCTCCAACGGCGGAATCGGAACAGGAAGAACACGAAAGCGTCCGAGGGAGACCTTCTTCTGCGCCACTCCTCTCGTGGCCTCGTGTAGGAGCCTCCGAGTGTGACCTCCGGCGATGGCGAGGGACAGGTACTCCGGGGTGACTCCTGCGCCGCACGTGACCTTGATGCAGTCAGCAGTGATGATCGCTGCCCGGCTCTCGGTGTATACCGCAGTGTCGCCCGGAGGGTCCCCCATCTTCGTGATGAGTACATCTCTCTCGCGCACCGAATGGGACGCGAGCTCGTTGGCTTTCTCGTGCGTCACGTGCTTCAGCGCCGTCCGGAAGTCGCGACGCCGAATGTTCCGAACGAAGACGAGTGGAACGCCGTTATCGGCGTAGTCGGTGACTTTCAGATTGCTGCCGAACGGGCCGATGGCCAGCGCATTTGGCATCCTCGCCGCCACACCCTCGATTGCCGCCCATGCCCAACCCTCAGGCAGGTTCGGTAGGTCATCCCGGTCGACCGGCTCGATGCCGAGGTGAGCGAGGAGATTCGATGCCGGGGTGTCCATCGCGTTTTGCGGGACGAGGCGGCCGGCAACAGCGGCGGCGAGGATCGCGTCTCGCAGGCGGTTCAGGAGCTGACGGACGATGCGAAGTCCCGCCTCACCGGCGTCGAGCTTGGAAGAGGCTTCCTCGATCGCTGCAATGATCCGCTCCTGCTCAGGCCGGGGTGCAACAGGGATCCGCAGGGCTCGGAAGCGGGAGTGAGTGAGGTTGAGGCCGCTATCGCTGATGCCCGTCTTGATTTCGTCGAGCGCGTCAACCAGGGCCGGGCTCAAGAGGGCAGCCTCAACAAATCGCGGATCGATATCGCGCTCGTTGACGCGAAAGCGGTACATCTTCCCGGACAACATCAGACGCGGTCTCGTGTCGCGGACGAGACACGCGACTCCACATCGCGCTCTGGGGCCAGCACACGTGAGGAGCAAGACCCGGGTCGCACCTCGATTCCCGAACGAGGCTCCATCGCGTGTGGCAACTTCTTGTTCTCTTCTGCGATGAATGCCCCGGGCTGAATCGCTGTTGTCTTCAGCACGCCCCACGCGTCGACGTCATCTGCGGGAACCCGCTCACATTGCGGGCTCCATCCCTGATGGATCAGACGACCATCATCAAGCGAACACAGGCAGTCCTCAATCGCGGCGTCGACCCAGCCGTGCGGAAGTTGCGTCATGCGACAAGTTCCTCAGTGAGCTCGAGGAGCACTGGCGCGAGCCCTCCGTCGAAGTCCTTATTGGCCCGCCCGAAACCGCCATGCCCGACGAGCGGTTCAAGCTCGAAGTCGTCGGGCGCGATGCTCAGGCTCGTGGCCAAATGGTCTTTGATCCTCGTGAGCCACGCGAGCTGATCGTCGGTGAATGTGGTTCCGGCCTGCTGCTGCTGAGCGAGCCAGTTCTGGAACCTCGTCTCGACCGTGAGCGGGTACGCGACGAGGTCGTCCTCCGGGTCAAGCGCCTTGCGGACGAGCGAGATGAGGTTGGTGAACTGCTTGCCGGCGGAGCAGCGCACCCGCGACGCCTCAAGCGCTTCGTACGCAGCCCACAGGCGCTCGGGAGTCCAGTTGTAGGGCGGGCGGCCGATCCTGGCTGCGAGGTCCTTGATGGCCTTGAGCGTGAGCTGTTTGCCGTAGGGGCGCGAGTAGAGGATCTGGAGGGCGTCTATGTCGTCGCTGTGCTCGGCGACGAAGGCGCGCCAGGACTCGACGGTCTGGCGCGCTCGGTCGGTGCCGTCGCGGGAGAAGCCGGCGTCGATGACGGCGTCCTTGGACGTCTCGTCGAGCACCTGCGTGTAGCTGCGCCGGACATCAAGCAGCTTGCTGCGCAGCGCCGGGCGTTCGGCGAGGATGCGCGACGCCTGCTCGACAAGCTCGCTCTGGGCGGCGCCGATCTGCTCCTCGGTGGGGTCGCCACCGCCGTTCGCCTCGGCGGCACGTTCCCACGCCTTGTCGACGTCGACAGCGTCGGTCAGCACGCGGACGATGTCGGTGAGGTCGATGCCGTCGGCGGCTTCAGCCAGCTCTGCCCGGTCCTCGGTGGAGATGACGCGGTCGAGACGAGCGAGCCGGCCGGCGATGGTTGACACGACATCGGCGTCGCGTACCCCGGCCGCTACTTGATCGAGCAGCTTTTTGAGCGAGTCGGCCTTGCGCCGGTCGAGCGGGTTCATGTCGTTGAACTCGCCTTCCGTGACGCCGACGGCGTCGACGATCACGAAGTGGGTCTTCGCGGTTGCGTCAGCGGAGACCGCTTGCAGGTCGTTGGGGTCGATGACGCGGACTCCGCGTCCCTTCATCTGCTCGAAGAAGTTCCGTGAACGCACTTGGCGCATGAACATCACGCACTCGAGCGGTCGTACGTCGGTTCCGGTGGCGATCATGTCGACCGTGACGGCGATGCGGGGGTTGAAGCTGTTGCGGAACTGGTTGAGCAGGTCCTCGGGCTTCACCCCCGTCGTGCGATAGGTGATCTTGACGGCGAAGTCGTTGCCCCGCCCGAACTCCTCGCGACAGATGCGCACGATGTCGTCGGCATGGCTGTCGTCCTTGGCGAAGATGAGGGTCTTTGGGACCTCGCTACGCCCCGGGAAGATCCCGCCTTCGTCGAGCGGCTTGAAGAGGTTGTCGCGGAAGGTGCGGATGACGGTGCGGATCTGGTCGAGCGACACCACATCCCGGTCGAGCTGCTTGGCGTCGTAGACGACGTCCTCGTCGAGCTTCTCGAGCCGGACCTTGCGGGTCTCGCGCTCCCGGAACTTCGTGACGAGCCCTGCTTCGACGGTCGAGCCCTGCTCGCTGATCTTGGTGCGGATCCGGTAGACGTCGAAGTCGACGTTGACCCCGTCAGCGACGGCTTCGGCATGGCCGTACTCGACGACGAGGTTCTGGTTGAAGAACCCGAACGTCTGCTTAGCCGGCGTGGCGGTGAGCCCGACGAGGAACGCGTCGAAATACTCGATGACCTGGCGCCACACCCCGTAGATCGAGCGATGACACTCGTCGACGATGACGACGTCGAACATCTCGATGGGGATCTGGGGGTTGTAGGTGACGTCGACCGGGCGGTCCAGTTCGATTTCGGATCCGGACTTCTCGTCGACGTCTTCGGGCAGCTCCTCCTCGCCGCGCAGCATCGAGTAGAGGCGCTGGACGGTCGTGATGACGACGCGCGCGGCGGGGTCGATGCGGTTCGAGGTGAGCAGCTGCACGTTGTAGAGGTCGGTGAACTTGCGGCCATCGCCGGGGGTGGCGAACTGTTGGAACTCACGCAGGGTCTGGCGACCGAGGTTGGCGCGGTCGACGAGGAAGAGGACGCACTCGGCGCCAGCGGTCAGGACCAGGCGGTAGGCGAGGTTCGCCGCCATGAAGGTCTTGCCCGACCCGGTGGCCATCTGGGCGAGGGCGCGCGGGCTGTTGTGGATCATCGAGGCCTCGACCCGGTTGATCGCCTCGACCTGGATGCGCCGCAGTCCCTCGGGCCCGACCGGTCCGAGCCGTTGCAGCCTCGCTCGCAGCGAGCCGCCATCGGCGTCGTCAACCCAGTGCCGCATCCACCTGGCGAGCGTCTCCGGTCGATGGAAGGTGACCACCGGTCGCGACCGGGGGTCCGGATCGAAGCCGTCGGTGAACATCGTCTCGTCGCCGGTCGACTCGTAGAGGAACGGCAGGGGCGAGACCAGCGCGCTGAGGTTCTTCGGGAGGCCCGCTGCGTACTTGGCCGACTGGGGCTCGACCCCCGCCAAGGGAGTCCCCGAGGGCGTGGCTTCAACGGCGCCGGCCGCTTTGCCGTCGGTGAAGAGCAGGTAGTCGGCCCGGCCGTGCCCGGTAGCCATGATGAACTCCCGCACCGCTACGCCCTGGCTGGCGTACAGGTTCATCTGGTCCCGACTCTGGACCTCCCAACCACAGGCGACGAGCTGCCGGTCGATCTCAACCCGGGCGCGAGCCTCAGCCGCCAGGTAGGCGTCGTCTGTCATGCGCTCAAGGCCCCGCGGGCAGCCGCCGCCATGCCTCCAGCGTAGGTGGTGGCGGCGTTTTGGGCGGCTCACTCGAGGTCGACCTCCACTTGAGGGAGATGCTCGCTTGCGGGCTCGTCGATCCAGCGCTGGCGCATCACCTCGGCGAGGAGGTCGACAGGGTCGGCAGGCGAGCTCGGATCGGTGACCACCCAGACGTCGTTCCCGTCACGCCCGCGGGTCATCGGCACGTAGAGGCCCGCTGCGTCGATCGGCCCGTCGACGAGGCGAGGGTCACACGGCGAAGGGGTCGGACGACCTCGCCGGCATTTTCGGCAGCGAGAGGCACTCGTCCTAAAGGGTCGCTATGGGCGACGACAGGGGCTTGGACTCCTGCGTACTTACCAACACCGACTCATCTTGCTGCGCCGTAGGGCTGAGCGGTCTCGGCGCCACCCTTCGTCACGTCATGATCGATGAAGTTGGCGTTGTAGGGCTGAGGCCCTACCGCTGCTGCTGACGATGTCTTCCCGCGCTCAACCCCGGCGGCGGCTCAAGATGGATCACCCCCTAATGGTGGGTCGGTATGACTGTCCTCTGAGTAGAGACCGTGAACCAGCCGGTCATGGGGAGTAACCGACCGCGACAGCAGGAGGTGAGGCGTCTGGGTCCTATTCGGGTCCTGGGACGGGTCCAGGAATTACCCGCAGCACCTCTACCAGGACTTTTTCACGGAGATCTGGCGTGGGCGCGGAGGGATTCGAACCGTCATTAAGGGATCATATTCGCCAAGTTCGTCCGAATAACACCGGCAGCAGGCACAACCCGCCAGACCTCGGGATCAGTTCTTAGGTGCTCGGCCCGGTCCCGCAGGAACCGCTGAACGTGTGCCTGGGCTTCATGGCCCTGGAAGGCGGCCTCGTCTTCGTAGAGCTCGTAGAACACTCGGACCCCGGGTCGCGACGGGTCAAGGTGGATGACGTACTCCAGGGTGCCCGGCTCTGATTCCCGGATTCCTCGCACGGTCTCGGTGATGAGCTCATCGAAAGCGCGCTCATGACCTTCGATCAGGTCAAATCGGACAACCAATCCGAAGCTGGCTTGGACGGGCTTGGACATGCGCCGAGGGTAACCAACCCTCCGTTCGAGAGGGACAGCGCCATAAAGGCTCAGCGCTTCGCGCACATAGCGCGCACGGCGAGTTGGAGTTGGACAGAAAAGTCCTGCTCAGGGGCTATGTGACGGTGAGTCGGTCTGTAGGCGGGATTCTGTCGGCCCGCCTGCAGGCGGGCCGGGTGGCCATCCATCTAAGCGGTCTACCTGGGGACATGAGCCGGGCCGGCCGTCCCGCGTTTGACCTTGCTCCGGGTGGGGTTTACCCAGCCGCCCGGGTCGCCTCGGACGCTGGTGCGCTCTTACCGCACCGTTTCACCCTTACCTGTGGCACCCCCGGTGAAGGGAGGGCCCATCGGCGGTCTGCTTTCTGTTGCACTTTCCTGCGAGTCACCTCGACTGGCCGTTAGCCAGCACCCTGCCCTGCGGAGTCCCGACCTTCCTCGACCGGGTCCAACGCCCGGCCGCGACCACCCGACCAACTCACCGTCGTCTCTACGATACCCGGTTGCGGCCTGACTTAGGCTCCAGTCAGTCGGGAAGGGTGTGTGCCGTGAGGCCCTTAGACCGCCTAGCAAGGACGATAGCGGCTATTCCCGAGGCGAGCATGAGCGCACCGGCCATCAGCAGCACGGTGTCGAGACCCGACGCGAACGCCGACTGCGCAGCGCCTAGGACCTCGTCGATGATCTTGGCTATCGGCCCGGTCTTGGGTAGCGCCGAGCTGTTGGTCTGGCCTGTGGTCACGGCTATCACGACCTCGTTGCGCAGGGCGGCGGGTAGTCCGGGGATCGACGACAGCCGGTGAAGCAGGTTGGTGGTCAGCTGAGCGTTGATGATCGCTCCGACGATGCTCACGCCGGCTACGGCTCCAAGCTGACGGCTGGTGTTGACTGCCGACGCAGCCATCCCCGAGCGGGCGGCCGGTACGGCGGTAAGGACAGACTGGGTTGCTCCGACCATCAGGACTCCGATGCCGGCGCCGACTATCGCTAGGCTCCAGCCGAACAGGGAGACTCCCGAGCTCGGCTTGATCAGAGCGTTGGTGGCAAGGATCCCACCTCCAGCGAGGAACGCTCCAACCGCCATCGGTATCGCAGCTCCCACCCGGGCTATAAGGCGTCCGGACACGGCGGAGACGACGATCATCGCAGCCGCCATGGGGGCGAAATCTCCGACCAGGTCGAACGAATTGGAGTTGCCGAGAAGCTCCACGAACAGCGGTATCAGGAAAAAGACGGTGAAAGTAGCGAAGAAGCCGGTGAACGCAAGGAGCATCCCTGCGCTGAAAGAACCGTAGCGGAAGAAGCGCAGGTCGAGGACGGGTTCGGCTGCTTTGCGTTCGTCGGCGACGAACACTGCGATAGCTACGACGGCTATCACGTAAAGCCCGATGATCCACCATTTCGTGTAGCCGGAGGTTTCCCCCTCTATCGTCGCGAACGTCGCAGCTACCACAGCGATCGGCGCCCACGCGAAGCCGCCGATGTCGAAGCGCTGGCGGCGGGGGCTTGACAGCTCGGGGAGCACGAGGCGGACTCCGACGATCGCTACGACGCCGACGACGATGTTGAACACGAATACCGCCCGCCACGACCAGATCCCGACCAGCAGGCCCCCGATCACCGGTCCCGCCGCCAAGGCGAGGCTTGCGATAGCCGACCAGACTCCGAGGGCCTGGGCGCGGTCGCCACGGTCAGGGTAGAGCTGGCGGATCATGGAAAGGGTCCCTGGCTCGGAAGCCGCCGCTCCGACCCCCATGATCACCCGGGCCCCGATCAGCAGTCCCGACGACGTGGCGAAGGCGCCGAGCAAAGAGCCGGCGATGAACACCGCTAAGCCGGCTAGCATCACCCGCCGCCGGCCGAGATGGTCGGCGAGGGTCCCGAAGGTGAGCATGAGCGCTGCGAAGGTGAGGGCGTAAGCGCTCACAACCCACTGGAGGGCTGCGATGCCGGCGTGAAGCTCGGCTTGGACGCTGGTCAAGGCCACGGCGACGATCGTGTTGTCCAGGAACGTGACGAACAGCACGAGCGTTATGACCGCCAGCGACAGCCTCGGCCGTGACGTTTCGTGAAATGTCTCTGCGGCGGTCATACATCGTTCAAGTTACCGACTCGCGCGGCCGCAGCGGCCGGGTCGAGGTTCCCAGACCGGCGGGATCGGCTGCTGCGGCTGATTGGGAACCGGAGTCCGACGCCTCTACACTGCCGACGGTGCGCATCCGCAGTGCCGACAGACCCCTGTTCGCTGTCATAGCGGCGGTCGCGTACATCCCAATGTTCCTGAGCCGTCCAGGACAGGTCGTCGCCGACACCAAGCAGTACCTTTACCTGGACCCTGCCAAGCTGACCGCGGGGGCAGCGTTCCTCTGGGATCCGAACCAGGGGACCGGCACGGTCACCCATCAAAACATCGGCTACCTGCTGCCGATGGGCCCGTTCTACAGCGTCATGAGCTGGTTGGGGATCCCGATGTGGGTAGGCCAGCGGATCTGGATGGGCTCGCTGGTGGCTTTCGCTGGTCTCGGCGTTGCGTACTGCGCCCGCAGACTGGGCCTGGAAGGGCCGGGCCGTGCGGTGGCGGCGCTGGCGTACATGCTCAGCCCTTACATCCTCGTCTACATAGATCGCACGACAGCGCTGCTCATGCCGTGGGCGGCGCTCGGGTGGATGGTCGGGCTCGTCGCCACAGCGGCTCGGACGGGAAGATGGCGTCACGTCGCCCTGTTCGCCTTGGTAGTCGCTCTCGTCGGAGGGGTCAACGCCACTTCCATCCTGCTCGTAATAGCCGCGCCGGCCCTTTGGCTCGCGTACGCAGTGTGGGCGACCGGCGAGATCACCCTGCGACGGGCGTTGATCACTTCCGCTCGACTGGCGGTGTCGTGCACGCTGGTGTCGTTGTGGTGGGCGGCGGGCCTGCTCGTCGAAGCGAAGTACGGGATCAACATCCTCCGGGTCACAGAGACCATCCCTACCGTGTCGAGCACCTCGTCGGCGGCGGAGGTGCTGCGCGGTCTTGGCTACTGGTACTTCTACGGGTGGGACAAGGTCCAGCCCTGGACGATGTCGTCGATCCCCTACACCCAGTCGCCGTGGCTTATAGCTGTCAGCTTCACGGTGCCCGGAGTCGCATTCGTACTCGGAATGCTCACCCGCTGGGCCTACAGGGGTTTCTGCCTGGCGACCGTAGCGCTGGGCACGGCAGTGGCCGTAGGAGCGTACCCGTTCGCGCACCCGTCCCTGCTGGGTGCCTTGATTAAAGGAGCCTCGGCCGGGTCGGAGTTGGCGATGGCCATGCGGTCCGTGGATCGCATCGTGCCAATAGTCGTCCTCGGACTTGCGCTCATGATGGGCTCCGGTGTGACCGCTCTCAGGCTGCAGCGCCCCAAGGTTGGCACCGTCGCCGCTCTCGGCTGCGTAGCGTTGATAGCCGCGGACATACCGGCTGTGTGGACAGGCGGGCTAGTCGGGTCCAATCAGTCGCGCTCGGCGATACCGTCGTATTGGACGCAGGCCGCCGCCTACCTCAACTCGTTCGGGTCCTCCACGCGAGTTCTGGGACTGCCGGGCGAGGACTTCGCTGCTTACGCTTTCGGGGTCACCGTCGACCAGATCGCGCCGGGCCTGCTCGACAGGCCCTACGTGCAACGTCAGGTCCAACCGATGGGCTCGCCGGCCTCCGCGAACCTCCTCCAAGCTCTCGACGAGCCGATCCAAGAAGGCACCCTCGACATGGCAGCGCTGGCGCCGACCGCTCGACTGATGAGCGTCGGGCAGATCCTGCTGCAGTCCGACCTTCAGTACGAGCGCTACCACCTTCCGTTCCCGAAGATCCTCTACGCGGACCTGACCAGAAGAGCCGCCGGGCTCGGAGCCCCGGTGAACTTCGGTGCTCCGGACGTCGCGCCACAGATCCGCTACCCCCTCGACACTGAGCTTCGCCTCGGCATACCGACAGGCACCCCAGAGCCGCCGGCGCTTTCGGTGTTCAACGTCTCGGGCGCCCGCCCGATCGACCGCGTAGAGCCGACCGCCAATCCGATCGTCTTAGCCGGAGACGGATCGGGAATCGTCGAGGCGGCCGGCGCGGGGCTCCTCGGCGGGAACCAGCCGATCTTCTACGCGGCCTCCTCGCCTGGCAACGCGAAAGAGCTTTCCGCACGAGAAACCCCAGGCTCGACCTTGGTCCTAACCGACACGAACCCCGACGCCACCTACCAGTGGGGGAGCCTGCAAGCCAACGTAGGCCAAGTCGAACAGCCAGGCGTTAAAGATCTGAGCCTGACACCTTCCGACTACGCGCTGCCTGTCTTTCCCGGCGAGAGCCCAGCCGACCAGACCGTGGCCGCGGTGGCGGGTGTCAAGTCCGTGCAGGCCTCCCAGTACGGCGACTCCCTGTCGCTCACCCCGGAAGGCAAGCCGATCAACGCGTTCCTCGACGTTCCCGGCCTGGCTTGGACGTTCGGAGCCCACGAGGCCGTGGGCGGTATCTACCTACTGGCGACCCTCGACGCTCCTGTGACCACCAACCATGTGGTGTTGCACCAGCTGACCGAGACGGGGCCGAACAAGAGGCGGATCACGTCGGTGACGCTCAGCTTCGATGGAAAGTACCCGATCAAGGTAGATCTCGGCCCGGCCTCCCTCTCAAAGGCGGGTCAAATCGTCAGCTTCCCCACGCACACTTTCACCACCTTCCGTCTCAGCGTCGACGGCGCGACTGGGGGAGCTCACGGCCGTTACGACGGGCTACCGGCGGTCGGTTTCACCGACATCTCCATACCGGGTGTTCCCCACGTTTCGGAGTCCCTGCTGCTGCCGACCGACCTTCTCGCCGCTGCGGGAACCAAGTCCCTGTCGGACCCTCTCGACATCCTCATGAACCGCCAGCGGGTGTCCAGCCCTCCGCGCAGTGACCCCGAGCCGTTCATGAGCCGCACTTTCGTGCTTCCCACGTCTCGCAGCTTCGAAGTGTCGGGCACAGCGGAGATCAACTCCGGTGACTCTGACTACCTGATCAACCAGCTTGTCGGCCTGACCCCACCCGGCCGCCTGCCGCCGACCCAGCCAGCGTCGACACCAGGTCCCGCCGTGGTCGTCGCCGCCAACTCTTCTACGCGCCTGGACGAAGACCGCAACGCAAGAGCCAACGCCGCCTTCGACGACAACCCCGCTACCGCGTGGCAGGCCGAGCTCGGCCCGCAGGCAGGAGAGTGGTTGAGCGCGACGCTGAGCAAGCCGATCACTTTCGACCATCTCAACTTCGTAGAGGTCAACGACGGCCGTCACTCGTTGCCGTCCCGTATCACCATAACGGCCGGAGGGCGTTCTGACACGGTGAACGTGCCCGTACCGCCGGTCGGTACCGGTCGCCCGGCCGGGGCGACGAGCACCGTCGAGTTGAACTTCGCTCCGCTCACCGGCTCGACGGTGAAACTGACCGTCGACGCCGTCCATCAAGTCAGAGCCCTCGACTACTACTCGACCTACGCCGGGCTCACCGACGAGCTTCCCGTCGGGATAGCCGAGGTCGGCCTGCCCAATGTGGTCGCCCCAGCTCCGCCGACCAACCTACCCGCAGTATGCCAGAGCGGTCTGCTCAAGATCGACGGCAAGCCAATCGACGTGGAGGTGACCGGAACCACAAAGGACGCGCTCAACGGAGACGAGATGACCATCCACGGTTGCGGAAACTCGGCGCACGGGGTGACCCTCGGACCGGGAACTCACAGCGTGGTCACGAGCCTGCGGCTGCCTTCGGGCTGGTCGATCGACCAGCTGTGGCTGTCGTCGGGAGCCGGGGGAGGGGCAGTCCCGGTGGGCTCTACCGTGGCTCCGGCTCAGAGCGCTCCGGCCGTGACAGTGACAGCTCAGACGCTAACAGCGCAGACGGTTAGCGTCAAGGCGACCGGCAAGCCGATGTGGCTCGTGCTCGGCGAGAGCTACGATCCCGGGTGGACAGCGCGCGTGTCTGGGGGTCCCAGCCTGGGGGCGCCGAAGCTCATCGACGCAATGTCCAACGGTTGGCTGCTCCCAGCGGAGCCGGCCGGGAAGCTTGTCAGCGTCACTTTGACCTTCGCTCCCCAGACGCTCGTGTGGGTGGGACTTGGGGTGTCGGCGTTCGCCATCATTGTCCTCTTGAGTGTCGTCGCCTGGCCGGAACCCGCAGGCGGTGGATGGGAGGATCTCAAAGCTGGCGGCTGGGGTCGCTCCGGGCGTCGCCGACGCAAACGTTGGCCGGACACGCCCCCGCCACCGTCCCGCTTCTCACCGGTGAAAGCCAGCATGTCGGCTCTTTTGGGCCGGCAGGGTCCCGGTTCGGCAGTGGCGTCGTGGCGTGACGCCATCGGGGCGGGGATCGCATGGGGGCTGGTGACAGCCGTCGTGACCAGACCGGCTATAGCGTCCGGGGCCGGGTTGGCAGTGCTGTGCGGATGCCGCTGGGATTGGGGGCGAACGGCAAGCCGGATCCTCGCCGTCGGGGGACTCGTGACCCTACCTGCGTACGCAGTCTGGGAGCAGGTCACATACCACTACTGGCCCTCGATAGCGTGGCCTTCGCAGCTGACGGCTGCCAACGACATCGCCTGGGCGTCCCTGGCTTTGATCGGAGGGGACCTCGCTGCCGGCTGGGCGAGGTGGAACTCCGCCCGCCGGCGAGCGGCCGTGCGCCAAAAAGAGACGGGATGAAGAGCTGTGGAAGAGGGTGAGTCCAGGTGCTCTTAGAACTCGGTGCGTCCAACGGGGGGACAAGCGAGGCTCTGGGGGCTCTGCTCGCCGCTGCGTCCGCCGTAGCCTACGACGCCGGGTACATCATGGAGAAGAAGGCGCTCGGAGCTCTGGCAGATCCGGCCGAGCGGCTCGTCGTTCTCTTGCGCCGAGCGGCCCGCTCGAAGCTGTGGTTGACAGGATTTGTAACGATGACAGTGGCGCTTGGCCTGCAGGTGCTGGCCTTGACCCTAGCGCCGGTTTCGGTGGTACAGCCGATCCTCGCCGGCGGTCTCGTCGCCCTCGCAGCAGTCAGTTCGCTCCTCACCGGCGAACGCCTCGAACCCAGGCACAAAGCGGCCCTGGTCTTGGTGCTCGTCGCCGTGTCAGCTGTCGCTGTGTCAGCGAGAAGCGCCAGCGATACGGTCTCGGCGGTGTCAATGAGGGCGATGGTAGTAGTCCTGGTGGCGGGATCGCTGCTCGCTGGGGCAGCCTCGCTCGTCGCGTTGAGCCGCTCAAGCAACCGCGATTCCCCCTTCGGGACGCAGTCGGGTCGCCCGGCTATGGACAGGCACCGCCTCGTAGCGCTAGCCCTGTCCGCCGGGATCTTCTACGGACTCGGTGCTCTCGCAGAGAAAGCTGTAGCGGAGCGGCTCAGTCAGTCCGGGCTCGTGTCAGGCGCCTTGTCCTCTCTTGCCGGCGTGTACCCATGGATCTTCGTAGCTGTGACCGCCGCGGGCCTCGTGGCATTCCAAGCTGGCCTGGCTGACTTCCCAGTGTCGCTGATCGCCTCGCTCACCAACATCGCCTCGACAGCATGCGCGTTGTTCGGCGCTCGCATAGTGTTCGACGAGCCGATACTCGCCCCAGGAGGATGGGCTATGTTGCGCGCTGCGGGTCTCGTCTGCGGCGCCGGTGCCGTCCTACTGCTGTGGATGCCGTCGTCGCAGCGTTACACGCCGGCGCGGGACCGAACGTAGCCGCAAGCTTTACTAGCCGGTCGCTTTCAGCTCAGATCACGTTGATCGCGTCGGCTACCGCACCTGCGAGCTCGGCGTCGCCGCTGATGGTAACGGACCCGTCCCGCCACGACCTGCGGCGCGTTCCCCAGGACACGAAGTCGTGGACGCTGCTCGACAGCGTAGCTGCTGCGGTCGCGTGGGATCCCGGCGTCAGCTGGCAAAGCCCGGAGTCACCGGCCGGTTCGATTATCCAGCTCCCGCCGCCAGGACCTTCGAGCACCAATCCGACCGGGGCTGTTACAGCCACACGAAGTTGCGCCGCGCACATCTGGGGAAGGCCGGCCAGCATCCACACCCTCGTCTCGTGCAGGGCTTCGTCGTCTCGGGGCTGCGCTGCTGCCCTGTCGACGCTCGCTCCGATGTCGTGGCGGATGTGGCAGTAGTGGTCGAATACCAAGGCGTTCGCCAACAGGTGAAGCGGGTGCACTCCCAAGTTGCCGAGGGGAACCTCCGTCTCCGCTGTCGGCGACTGCTGCATGTCGGCGAGAGTCTCGAATCCTTTCCCCGCCCAGTCGCGGTAGTACTCGGCTACCCTCTCCGGGCTCCAGCCTCGGCGGGCTTGCACCGGGACCTCGGCAGCCGCCTCGACGTCGTCTGGCGGTCCCGCCTCGATCGTCGCCGGGTCGGATATCGAGTGGAACACGCAGCCCATGTGACAGACGACGTCTTGGACCCGCCACCCGGCGCAGCCGCTCGGCGCCGCCCATTCCATCGGGGTGAACGTAGCCGCGAGCTCGACTAGCCGGGCGGATTCACTACGCAGAGCGTCAAGAGCGCGTTGGGTCACTTACATAGAGTTGCTTGTTCGGCGAGGATCCGCAAGATGCCTGTTGCTGCAGCGTCCCAGCTCAGCTCACGGGCTTTGGAGCGGGCGCTGTGCTGCATCCTCCTGCGCAGCGCCGTGTCGGTCAACAGCAGATCCAGTCTGTCGACCATCTCTCTTCCCGGCTCGGCTAGGAACCCCGTCCGGCCGTCGTCGACTGCGTCGAAGTGCCCGGCTATCGGGCTGGCGACCGCGGGGGTGGCGCAGGCGGCCGCCTCGGAGATTGTCAGGCCCCAGCCCTCGAAAGCCGAGCTTGAAGCCAGCACCCACGCCCGCTGGTAGAGCCTGACCAGCTCGGCCGGCTCTACCCGGCCGGGAAGCGCAAGCCAACCCTGTGCACTGTGGGCGGCGACGAGAGCTTCGAGGTGGGCTCTCTGCGATCCGTCCCCGGCGATCACCGCTTGTAGGTCCGGGTGCCTCGCCTTCAGTGACACCATCACCGCGATGAGCTCGTCGAAGCGCTTGTAGGGCACTAGGCGGCCTACTGCCACTACGAACGGAGTTGGGGAGCGCTGTCCCGGCTGGAAGGTTGCGTCCACACCGGGGGGTACCACGTCGACGTTAAACGGATCGAGACCGAGACGGCGGACGATGTCAAGCTTCGAGGACGCCGAAAGGGTGACAAGGCGCGTGTTGCGGTACAGCGGCGGGGCGAGCCTGGTCTCAAGGAGGCGTCCAGCGGCGGCCAGCGGCCCGGGCATCACGGTGTCCCACATGCGGTCGTGGACGTGGTGGAGGAGCACGACCCGAGGCTGTGAAGCCCAAAGCGGCGTGAAGAAAGGCATGCCGTTCCATACCTCTACCGTCGCCCGCCCGGGCACCGGCCGCCTGAGCGCACCTCGGGCTAGGGTCGACGGGAAGATCCGGTATCTACCCGCCGGCCGGGTGGTGGTGTAGCCGTCCCCGGTCCAGTGCCGCAATGCTCCGTCGGGCCTCGAAGCGACGATCTGGACGTCTAGCCCGGCGCCGGCCCATTTTTCGGCGATCCGCGCCGAGTGCACCTCCGAACCTCCTGCCTCGGGGTGCCCGGCGTCCCGCCACGCGATGATCTCGACCGACGAGATGCCGCTCGCAGCGGCCAGTTCAGCCATCTCAGCGCGGGGATCGCTGCGCGGCACCGTCCAAGTGTCAGCGGCGTCCGGCGCGCCGAGCGGCGAAGCTGGGGCCGGCACCGGAACGACGCTGGAACCTTCTTCTTTCATTTCGTCGCTCCCAACCGTGCTGCTCCCCACGCCGCCAGGCCCGACGCGGGCCAGCTCCGTTCGATTACCGGCTTCTCCAAGGCTATGTAGCTGATCGCAGCGCAGGCCAAGCCGAGCGCGCTGGCGGACACGAAAAGTAGGGGCCACGAAAAGGAGAACAAGCTCGCTCCGCTCCACGACATCACCATAGACACCCACGTCTGGTGCCACAGGTACAGGCCGTAGGACACCACACCCACAGCCACCAGGGCCCGGGTAGTGAGAAGAGCCCGGATAGGCCCCGCGTGAGGGGGTCCGAATACGGCGGGCACGACCATGAAGAAGCCGAAAGCCCCGTAGAGAGCTTCTTTCGCAAGGCTCGCAGGTAGGTCCCCGGTGCCAAGCGGCGACACCGGCAGGCCAAGGTTGCCGACGGCCGCGTAACAGGCGGCCGCCAAACCCCATGCCGCCCACGGCATAGTCGAATGCCACAGCCAGGCGGGCCTCGTGCCGCTCACCTCCAACCACGCGCTCGCTATCGCGAGGGCCATGCCGAGGGCGAACTGGCCTATGTAGCCGGGCAGCCAGTTGGGCATCGTCGCCGCTAGGGGTGAGTGGATGGTGCTCACCACGATCCGGTAGGCGACGCAGACCGTCACCAAAGCGGCGATCCCGGTTATCTCGACGCGTAGCTGTTGCCGGGCGGGCCGGGCCCTGCGCCCCAGGGCGGCTGCGTAGAGCGGCAGGAACAGGTAGAAGCTCATCTCGGTGCATAATGACCAGGCCTGGGTGATCCCGGTGAGGATGTAGTGGGGGAAGTAGATTTGGGCGAAGCCCAGGTACACGAGCGGGGCGTCCCAGCTGTGGCGGACGTTGTCGGCTCGCATCAGGTAGCTGATCACGATGAAAGCAGCCCAATATGCGGGGATGATGCGCGCCAACCTGCGTTTCCAGAACTCGACCAAGCCGGGCGACGGTCGGCCCCCCAGGTGCGCTAGAGCGAAACGCCGGTAGAGCAGGAAGCCTGAGATCACGAAGAAGACTTCGACTCCAGCGTCTAGGCGTGCCGTGTAACGGCCGAGACTGTCGTGGACGGTGAAGCCGCTGACGAACGCGGTGTGAACTCCGACGACCATCAAAGCTGCAAGCGCTCTGAGCCCGTCGAAGCAGGCGAAGCGGGTCGCTCCTGGGGGCTGCATCGTCGAGCTTCGCCGTCTGGCGGCCTGGCCTATTTCTAAATCGGGTTTCACCTCGCAGGGGAGTATCGCAGGTTGCGAGGCTGCGGCACTAGCCCAGAGGTATCAGGGCCGAGCTAATCTTATTCCTGTTATTATCGCAGGCGTCGTGGGAAGTTCGGCTGGGCGTTCGGCAAGGCACCGTTACCGTCGGGCTGGCCTCCGCCGCTTCGTCACCCGGGCTGGCTTCGCGGCTGCGGCGCTGGCCTGGGCCGCGGCCGCTATTTACGTTGCGGGAATCTACGGCTTCTCTGGCGTGAACCGGGTTGTCGAGGAGGTCCTCGCCGGCTGTGCAGCGGCTTCTGCGGTGGTCTCGTGGTGGGGACCTTTCGGCCGAGCGGAGATGCTGCGCTGGCGGCGCGGGGCGATGGGGGAGGAGTCCACGGCGTTGATACTCGACGCCCTCGCGTCGCGGCGTTGGAAGGTATGGCACGACCTGGCCGTGCCGGGGAGCAGAGCGAATCTCGACCATTTGGTGGTCGGCCCTACCGGCGTGTGGCTGCTCGACACCAAGACTACGACAGGTGCGATCAGCACGAGATGGGGTAAGGTTCGAGTAGCTGGTCGTCAGCTCGACGTTTCGAGCACAGCGTGGGAGGCGGAGGTTGTGGCCGGAGAACTGTCCCGGGATCTCGGATGGCCAGGTGGGCTCGAAGTCACACCTTTGGTGGTCCTACATGGCCTCGGGCGGCGTCGCAGGACGGCGAGGTCGGCAGGGATCACGGTCGTCGCTCCCGAAGCGCTCGAACGCACCCTTAAAGGGGGCCGGCGGACCCTGACACGAAGCGACGTTGCTGCCGTAGCGTCACGCGTGGAGCTCCGTTTCGGACCCGCCTCGAAACGGCCTAGGAGCGCCGATGCAAGAGCGTAAACCGCTGTCGGCCGGCTTTTCAGCCGACCGGGACGCAACGCCCGCGGCGACGGTCCTGGCTGTGCGGGACGTCGAAGGGTTGCTCGAGGTGCTCATGGTTCAGCGCAATTCCAGGGGCCCTTTCGGAGGCATGTGGGTCTACCCGGGCGGCCAGGTCGACGAAGCGGACCGTCAGGCCGTGACCGCAGCCCAAGCCGAGAGCCACACGCCCAACGTCGCCGCTGCTCGTCACGCTGCGGTAAGAGAAGCACGGGAGGAGGCGGGCATTGCGATCGACGCCGAGGGGCTTACTGTGCTCTCGTTTTGGCTACCCCCACCCGAGGCCCCGAGGCGTTTCGCGACGTGGTTCTTCCTGGCCGAGGTGGACCCTGACGCCCAGGTACGTGTCGACGGGGCTGAGATCCACGACTTCGCGTGGATCACCCCTCGTGGGGCTATGCAAGCCAGGAGCTCCTCGAAGATGGCCATGGCTCCTCCCACCTATATGACCTTGTGGTGGCTTTCGGCGCACCGAGACACCGCTTCGGCTGTCGCCGCCGCCCGCAATGAGGGGGTTCAGCGCTTCGAGACCAAGATGGTCCCCGGGGTCGCCGGCGGCCCGCCTGCCACGGTGTGGGAGGGCGACGCAGCTTTCGGCGACGGAGACTTGGAACGTGCCGGTCCGAGGCGGCGCCTGATCATGTCGGAACCGGAATGGTCGGTTGAGGTGACACCCACCTAGCCGGGGGTCACCTCCCGGTCTAGTACTCGATGCCCTTCTAGTACTCGATGCCCTTCTTGGCCTTGATGCCCCGGTCGTAGGCGTGTTTGACGTTGCGCATCTCGGTGACGGTGTCTGCGACTTCGATCAGCTCGTCGGGAGCGTTGCGCCCGGTCATCACGACGTTGGTGGTCGGGTTGCGGTCGCGGATCGCCCTGGCGACGTCGTCTGCGGGAACCCAGCCGTAGGTGACCGCGTAGGTGATCTCGTCGAAAATCAGCAGGTCGTAGTCACCTGAGGAGAGCATCCCCGAAGCGACCTGCCAGGCGTGGCGTCCCTTAGCCGCTGTCTCGTCTAGATCCGTGGACTCCCACGTGAAGCCGTCCCCGAGGGTGTGCCATTCGATCCCGAGGTGGTCAGCAAGCTTGCGCTCTCCGGTCTTCCAGCGTCCACCTTTCACGAACTGCACTACCGCCACTTTCCAACCTCTCGCCCAACCTCGCGACATCACCCCGAACGCGGCCGAGGACTTTCCTTTACCGTTTCCGGTGTTGAGCAACACGATCGAATCTGCTCTGGCCATGGTGGCAACTCTAGGGCTATAGTAGGCCCCGCTAGAGCAGGGAACCCGGTGGGAATCCGGGGCTGTCCCGCAACTGTCAACGGGGAGTAACCCCCATCCTATGGCCACTGCCTTCGGGTGGGAAGGCCGGGGGGAGCGGATCCGTGAGCCAGGAAACCTGCCGGCGGTAGTACGCGAGGACGTGACTAGCTTGGCCGACAACTCATGATCATCTTGCTCCTAGGCGGAGCGAGGAGCGGCAAGTCCGTCCTCGCGGAGTTCGCCGCGTCGAGGTGCCGAAAGCCGGTTGTCTACGTGGCACCGGCCGTGGTCGAAGACGAGGACTTCGCCCGGCGAGTCCAGCTCCACCGCGAACGCCGGCCTGCCGAGTGGGACACTGCCGAGCCGGGACCCGGGCTGGTTGAGTACGTTCTTGGAGCCCGACGCGCCACGCTGCTGATCGACTCCCTCGGCTCGTGGGTCGCAGCGACCGCCGGTTTCGCTGTGGACGCTGAGGGCTTCTGCGACGCTCTGCGCTGCTACGACGGCGACGTCGTGATAGTAAGCGAGGAGGTAGGTCTCGGCGTGCACCCCTCCACCGAGCTCGGCGGGAGCTTCAGGGACGCGCTGGGAAGTCTCAACAGCCTGGTGGCGGCCGTCGCTGACAAGGTGTACCTGGTAGTCGCCGGTAGGACCGTCGAACTGCAAGTACCGACGGGTCTGTTCGCGGCCCCGGACCGCAGAGGTCGGAGTTGACAGGGTTGCGCGCGGCCGTGTCGTTCCTCACCGTGGCTGGACGATCCGCCCGTCCAGGTCCTCGCACGTCGGAGTGGTTTGCCCCGGTCGGGGCGCTGCTCGGAGCGCTTCTGGGAGCTTTGTGGTGGCTGTCAGCGAGGGTATGGCCGCCCGGGCTGGCAGCAGCGATCGTCGTGGTCGCCGACCTGGCCTTGACGGGCATGCTGCATTTCGACGGGCTCGTCGACTGCGGGGACGGTCTTCTCGCCCCTATGACACGCCAGCGCCGCCTCGACGTGATGGCTACCCCCGAGGCCGGCGCGTTCGGGGTCGGCGCCGGTGCAGCGATCCTCCTCCTGCGATGGGCGACGCTCGACGCTCTGCACCCGTCGGTGCTCCTCATCGCAGGGCTGTGGGCGCTGTCGCGGGCGGGGATGGCGGCGGTAGTACGGACCCGACCTTACGCCCGTAGCGGCGGGGGTCTCGCTTCGGCGTTCGCCGGTGACGCCCGCAGGGTAAGGATCGGCGTCGGAGCCGTCGCCGGGATGGCCCTGTGCGTAGCCTGGCGACCCGGTCCCGGCCTGGTGGCCGCCTTCGTAGGCCTGGGCGCGGGTGCGGGGGTCGTCGTCTTAGCTCAAAAGCGCCTAGGTGGTTACACCGGTGATGTGCTGGGAGCAGCGGCTGTGATGGCGGAGACCGCCGGGCTGATCGCGGCGGCCGCCCGGTGGTAGCCGCCCGGCGGTGGTCGCTCGGTGCTGGCGGGTCCGTGCTAGGCAGCCGCAAAGAGGTCGCTATGGGGATGCTCTTGGCTGTCGCCGCTGACGCTGCTTTCGGCGAGCCGCCCGAGGTGGCGCACCCGGTAGCCGCTTTCGGCCGCACTATGACAAGGCTCGAAAGTCGCGTGTGGGCTGACTCGAAGCGATCGGGGCTCTTGTACTGTGGCGTCGGGGTTGGCGTCGGGGCCGGCGCAGGTCTGCTCGCGGCTCTCGCCGGGAACCTCGCAGGGCACAAGGGCAGGGTGGCAGCTGTCGCCGTCAGCGGGTTCACGGCGGTAGCGTCGCGTTCGCTTTGCGAGACGGCGTCCGGTGTTGCGGGCGCTCTGGCAGCCAAAGACATTCCCTTAGCACGCCAGCGGGTGCGCGGCCTGGTCGGGCGCAGCCCGGACGAGCTGGACGGCGTTGAGATCGCAAGGGCAGCGGTCGAGTCGGTAGCGGAGAACACTGTAGACGCGGTGATAGCACCCCTGGTGTGGGGCTTACTGGCCGGGGCGCCCGGCGTGCTGGCCTACCGGGCTGTCAACACGATGGACGCTATGGTCGGCCACCACAGCACCCGCTATGAGAGTTTTGGGTGGGCCTCAGCCCGCCTCGACGACGTCGCGAACTGGTTGCCGGCCCGTGTCACCGTAGCGCTCGCCTTGATCTGCTCGCCGTTGAAGGCCGGTAAAATCTTGCAGGCGGTCCGCTCCCAGGCACCTGCGCATCCCTCCCCGAACGCGGGGGTTGCCGAGGCAGCTTTCGCCGCGACTCTAGGCATCAGGCTGGGCGGCGTGAACTTGTACGCCGGCAGGTTGGAGACCCGCCCCCAGCTCGGACAGGGACGTCCTGGGGAACCGCGCGACATCGAAACTGCCTGTAGGCTCTCGCGGCGGGTCGTCCTGGCGGCCTGCGGCGCGATCGTGGCGGCCTGGTTGCTGACAAGTGCGTGGACGTCGGGTTCCTCGTATGCAGTCACCCGAACGCCGTCTCAGGTATGAGCCCTAATTTCAGGCCCGGCGTCCACGGTGGCGACGGTGCGCGCCTCGCCGAGTCCCTCGGCGTAGCGGTGGAGGAGGTCCTGGACCTCTCCGCCAGCCTCAACCCGGTGGCACCCAACTTCGAGATGCTTCTTCGGGGTCATCTTGGAGCTCTCGGCCGCTACCCGCAGGCCGACCGTGCCACGACGGCGTTAGCGTCGTGCCTCGGAGTCGACCCAGACCTTGTCGTGCTCACCAACGGCGGAGCGGAGGCTATCGCCCTCCTAGCGGCCGAGAACCCTGTTGGGTGGGTCCGCGACCCTGAGTTCTCCCTGTACCGTCGCCACCTGCGCGAGGTGATCCCCGGAGCCCCACGCTGGCGCTCCAACCCACACAACCCGAGCGGGCTCCTGGCCGCACCGGAGGAGACCTCCGAGGTGTGGGATGAGGCGTTCTGGGCGCTCGCGACGGGGACCTGGACTCGAGGTGACGTCGCACGCGGAGGCATCGTCGTGGGTTCTCTCACCAAGCTGCTCGCGTGCCCGGGCCTTCGTATCGGCTACGTAATCTGCCCCGATCACGACCTAGCCGAGCGGATAAGGCTCCGCCAGCCTGCATGGTCGTTGAACGGTCTGGTGGCAGCGGCGCTGCCTGAAATGCTGAGCGAAGTCCGTCTCGTGGAATGGGCGTCGGCGACCGCGCGGCTGCGGGAGGCGTTACGAGGCCTTCTAGTGTCCGCCGGGTTCACCCCGGAACCCTCTGACGCCAACTGGCTGCTCGTCCGAGCCCCCGGGCTACGGGACCGTCTGGCTGAGGCTGCTATCAGCGTGCGCGACTGCACGAACTTCGCTATGCCCGGCTACGTTCGAATAGCGGTACCTGGCTGGGAGGGCCTGGGGCGGCTCGCGCAAGCGTTGGGACGGGCAGCCAAATGACAAGTCGCCCTGGGACAGATCTCTGCGGCGGTCTCATGGTTTGTGGAACAGGGTCCGACTCAGGCAAGTCCACCTTGGTTGCCGGCATTTGCAGAATGCTTGCCCGCCGGGGCTTGCGTGTCGCTCCCTTCAAAGCCCAGAACATGTCGCTCAACTCGACGGTTACCGCGACGGGTCAGGAAATCTCCAGGGCCCAGGCTTCCCAGGCGCAAGCCGCTGGCGTGGAGCCCGAAGCTGCGATGAATCCAATCCTGCTCAAGCCGTCCGATCACCGCAACAGCCAGGTGATCGTGGACGGGCGGGTGTGGGGGACCTTCGACGCTGCCTCCTACCAGGAGGCCAAGGCGGACCTGTGGCCTTTGGTGCTCGACAGGCTCGCATCGCTGCGGGACCGATACGACGCGGTGATATGCGAAGGAGCCGGGAGTCCCGCCGAGATCAACCTTCTCGCGCACGACATAACCAACTTGAAGCTCGCCGAGGCAGCCCACCTGCCTGCGTTACTCGTCGGAGACATCGACCGGGGCGGCGTGTTCGCCTCGCTGTATGGGACTGTGGCGATCCTCCCGTCGGAGCTGTCGAGCTTGATCAAAGGGTTCGTGATCAACAAGTTCCGAGGTGACCCTGCGATCCTCGCCGGCGGGCTTGAACAGCTCGAAGGTCTAACCGGCCGGCCAACGCTCGGGGTCGTCCCGTGGCTTGAAGGTGTCGGTATCGACGCCGAGGATTCCATGGCTCTAGAGGCGTGCAGCTCGGCTGGCTCGGATCGTTTCCGCCGACCCTCAGCCGGTGGCGACGTCCTCGACGTCGCTGTCATCCGGCTTCCGAGGATCTCTAATTTCACCGACATAGAGGCGCTTAGCCTCGAGCCGGCGGTGAGAGTGCGCTACGTCGAGTCCGCCGGGGAGATGGGCCGGCCGCACCTCGTGATCCTTCCGGGCACCAAGACGACGATTGGTGACCTACGATGGCTCGCTGCCAGCGGACTTGCTGGCGTCATCACCGCCTTGGCTCGCCCTTTGCACGCGGCGGCCGGGACTGACATGACTCCGGGCGGGGGTAGTTCGGGCAGTGCGAATGCCACGACGATTCTCGGTATCTGCGGCGGGTACCAGATGCTCGGGCGCACAGTCGCCGACTCGGTGGAGGAGCCTGGGGGTGCGCAAATGGAAGGCCTCGGCCTGCTCGAGGTCGTGACTACCTTCGAGGAGTCGAAACTGACCCGGAGAGTGTGGGGGGAGTCTCTCGGCCAGCCGGTAGTCGGCTACGAGATCCACCACGGTCGCACGTCGGCCATTTCGCCGGGCGGGCCGCAGGGGACGTGGATATCCACGCAGTACGGACCCGAGGGCATGACAAGCCCTCATGGGAACGTGCGGGGAACGTCGGTTCACGGGCTGTTCGAATCGGACACCTTCAGGAGGGCGTTCCTGTCCGAAGTGGCGCGCCGCAGCGGCGTCTGGTGGGATCCGGGCGAGGCCGTTTCGTTCGCCGCCGCCAGGCAAGCTCGTTTCGACGTCATCGCAGACGCCGTAGAGGAACACCTCGGCTTTAAGGCGATCAAAGATCTCATAGACGGAGCCAGACCATGATCTTGTACCTGACCAACGCGCCGAGCGAGATCCTCGCCTTGCGCTCTATCGTAGAGGGCCTCCCAGAAGGCTTCCCCGAACTGCGAGCGGCCGACGTCACGACGCTGCAGGAGCCTCCGTCGCTCGACGGTGTCACCGTCGTGGCTGTGCGTCTGCTCGGCGGTGCAGACGCTTGGAGGACCCAACTCGGACGGTTGCGCTTGGATGCTGACGCCCGGGGGGTGCCCCTGCTCGCGTTTGGAGGCGAATCCGCTCCGGACGCCGAGCTGACGGCCCTGTCGAACGTTCCCAGCGCCACGGTCGCTCAGGCGTTCGAGTACCTGCTCCACGGCGGCCTGCGCAACCTCGAGCAGATGCTCAGGTTCATATCCGACACGGTGACCATGACCGGATTCGGGTTCGACCCGCCCGTCGAGGTTCCCGTGACCGGCATCTACTACCAAAGCCCCGGGCATGGCGATCCTACCGTGGCAGTGCTTTTTTACCGTGCGCATCTGATCGCCGGCAACACGATGTTCGTGGACGACCTGTGCGAGGCGATCGAATCGCGCGGAGCTGGGGTAGTGGCCGTGTGGACGTACTCGCTGCGCCCCGACGCGCTAGGGAACGTCGAAGCCCTCGGCCTTGTGGGTGAACTAAAGCCAGACGTGATCGTGACGACAGTGCTCGTGTCGGGTTCGGCCGGCGACGACGGCCTGTGCTGGGATGCGTCGGCTATCGGGTCGATTGGTGTTCCGGTACTCCAGGCGATCACGTCCACCGGCCCTAGGACCTCCTGGGAGGAGTCGGCGGGGGGACTGGCCCCTATGGACGTTGCGATGCGGGTGGCCATACCCGAATTCGACGGGAGGATGATCTCGGTTCCTTTCTCGTTCAACGAGGAAGTCGACGACGAGACCGCACTGGGCACGTCGGTGAGCGCGTATCGCAGCGTGCCCGACAGGGTGAGCCGGGTGGCGGGGAGCGCTGTCAGGCTGGGCCGGCTCCGTCGGATACCCACCGCCAAGAAGAAAGTAGCTGTGGTCCTCTCTGCCTATCCCACTAAGAGGAGCAGGATAGGCAACGCCGTGGGCCTCGATACTCCGGCTTCGGTCGTCGAGCTTCTCGAAGTGATGCGCCGAGCGGGCTATGGGATCAGTCGAGTTCCCGGCAGCGGCGACGAACTCATGGGGGAACTCATAGACACCATGTCCTACGAGTCGGAGGCCCTTACCTCCGAGCAGCTGGCCGGCGCTCCGGGGCGCTTGGACTCCCAGGTGTACGCGCAGTGGTTTGCCGGTTTGCCAGAAGCCGTGCAAGCCTCGGTGCAGGCAGCATGGGGCCCGGCGCCAGGCAGCGTTTACGTCGACCCGTCCTCGGGAGATCTGGTCTTCGCCGGCTTGGACCTGGGCAACGTCTTCGTCGCTGTTCAGCCCCCGAGGGGCTTCGGGGAGAACCCGGTGGCTATCTACCACTCTCCCGACCTGGCTCCGACGCATCACTACCTGGGCTTTTACCGATGGCTGGACACGGTGTGGGGCGCCGACGCTATCGTCCACGTCGGCAAGCACGGCACCCTTGAATGGCTACCGGGTAAAGGGGTCGGCCTGTCCGCCTCGTGCTGGCCCGATGTAGCGCTAGGCGACGTCCCGCTCGTGTACCCGTTCATCGTGAACGACCCCGGCGAGGGGACCCAGGCCAAAAGGCGAGCGCATGCCACCATCGTCGACCACCTACTGCCACCGATGACACGCGCCGAGAGCTACGACGACATCGCCAGGCTCGAGACGCTGCTCGACGAGCATGCCCAGGTGGCGGCCCTCGACCCGTCCAAGCTGCCTGCTATCAGAGCCAAGGTGTGGGACCTTCTCGTGCGTTCCTCCTTGCACGAGGACCTCGGCGTGGACGCCCCCCCGCAGGCCGACGCCTTCGACGAGCTCATCAACCACGTCGACGGCTACCTCTGCGAGCTCAAGGACGCCCAGATCAGAGGTGGCCTGCACGTTCTTGGTCGCGTGCCGCAAGGTCAGGTCCGATCGGACCTGCTCGTCGCTTTGACCCGTCTGGCCCAGCCGGGCGTACCATCGTTGCGAGAGTCCGTCGCCCGGCGCCTCGCCGGGGGGGCTGCGGCGGCTTCCTCCGCCCGGCAAGTCGCCGACCAGGTTGAGGAGGAGTGCGTCGCGCTGCTGGCAGGCGACGCGGCACCTGGAAGCGACGACGAGCGGGCGGTTCTCGACTGGGTTGCGTCGACCCTCGGGCCTGCCCTCGACTCCACCCCCGACGAGGTCTCCAACATCCTGGCGGCCCTCGAAGGGCGTTGGGTGCCCCCCGGTCCGAGCGGGGCGCCGACACGGGGAATGGCACATGTCCTGCCTACTGGCCGCAACTTCTACTCCGTGGACCCTAAAGCCCTTCCGAGCCGGTTGGCGTGGGACGTCGGGGTCAAGCTCGCCGACGACGTCATTAGACGGCACTTGGAGGAGGAGGGTCGCTACCCTGAGAGAGTCGGCATCGTCGTGTGGGGCACCGCTGCCATGCGCACCGGCGGGGACGACATAGCCGAGGCGCTGGCGCTGCTCGGTGTGCGTCCACGCTGGGCAGCCGAGTCGGGGAGGGTGACCGGCGTGGAGCTGATACCCGAAGCGGAGCTCGCCAGGCCGCGGGTGGACGTAGTCGTGCGGATATCGGGGTTCTTCAGGGACGCCTTCCCGCACCTGATCGCCCTAGTCGACGAGGCCGTCGAGCTCGCCGGCTTCGCGGACGGCGACCCGCGTATCTTCGGAGCTAAACCGGGAGCTTACGGCTCGGGGATCCTCGCTCTCCTCGACAGCCGCGACTGGCGCAACGACGCCGACCTAGCCGACGTCTACACGGCGTGGAGCGGCTTCTCCTACGGCCGAGCGGGTATGGGCGTGCCTGCCGAGGCTGCTATGAGACGGGTGTTCTCGACGATCGACGTGGCAGTGAAGAATCAGGACAACCGCGAGCACGACATCTTCGACTCCGACGACTACCTCCAAGACCACGGTGGGATGATCGCCGCAGTGCGCGCCTTGTCCGGCCGGGCTCCCAAGGCCGTCTTCGGCGACACGGCCAACCCAGCCGCTCCTAGGACCCGCAGCCTGGAAGAAGAGGCAGCCCGCGTGGTCAGAACCCGGGTGGTGAACCCGAAGTGGATCGAGGCTATGACTCGCCACGGATACAAGGGAGCCTTCGAGATGGCGGCCACCGTCGACTATCTCTACGGTTACGACGCGACGGCGGGCGTCGTTAAGGACTGGATGTACGAGAAGGTGACCGAGGCCTACATCGGGGACCCGGCTGTGCGCAAGTTTTTGGAGCAGTCCAATCCGTGGGCGTTGCGGTCGATGGCGGAACGGCTGCTCGAAGCGGTCGAGCGTGGGCTGTGGCGAGCGTCGGGCGAGTCGCTGGCCGTGCTGCGCTCCGCAGTGCTCGAAGGCGAAGGATGGGAGGAGGGAAGGTGACCCCCTCGAGCTCAAGCTTGCCATTCAGCGCAGTCGTCGGCCAAGACGACGCCAAGCTCGCGTTGATCCTCTGCGCTCTCGACGCCGGCATCGGAGGGGTGCTGCTGCGAGGCGACAAGGGTTCGGCGAAGACGACCCTGGCTCGGGGCCTGGCGGACCTGCTCCCCGGCGGGGCGCCGTTCGTGGAACTTCCGGTGGGCGCTACAGAGGACCGCCTTGTCGGCACTCTCGACATAGCGTCGGCTCTCACCGGCGGCGAGGTGCGCTTCTCGCCGGGGCTTCTCTCCTCGGCGCACGGCGGTGTCTTGTACGTGGACGAGATCAACCTTCTCCCGGACCATCTAGTCGACGTGCTTCTCGACGTGGCCGCCAGCGGCGTGAACCGAGTCGAGCGCGACGGGGTCTCCCATGTGCATCCAGCGAAGTTCGTCCTGGTTGGATCCATGAACCCTGAAGAGGGCGAGCTGCGCCCCCAGCTGCTCGACCGCTTCGGGCTGGCGGTTGACGTGAAGACCCCCGCCGGGCCGGGCCTGCGGGCCATGGCGCTGTCACGCCGGCTGGCGTTCGACTCGGACCCCGAGGCTCTCCTCGGATCCCACCGCGCTGCGCAGGAGGACCTTGCGGCCCGCCTGGCCGCGGCCCGCCCGGCTCGACTAGAAGGCGACACGCTCAACCGGGTCGCCGCGCTCTGCGAGGCGGTCGGAGCTCAGGGCTTGAGGGCCGACCTGGCGATCTGCCGGGCGGCAGCAGCCCTTGCGGGCTGGGAGGGGCGAACCAACGTGTCATACGGAGACGTCAAGCGGGTAGCGCCGCTCGCCCTCGCCCACCGGGCTCACCACGACCCTCTCTCAGATCCCTCCTACGCCCAGGAGGAGATCGACAAGGCTCTGGACGACCATCTTGGAGACGACGGAACAGGCCAAGCGGATCCCTCTGGTGGAGGAGCGGATCCCTCCGGTGGAGGACCAGCCGAGCCGGGGCCTTCCGGCGGGTTGGCGGACCCGACCGGCCCTGAGGGGGTCCCGGGCAGCGCGATGGCGGACCCGGCCGGCCCTGAGCAAGACGGCAATACGGGGTCGCAGGTTACGCTGTCGGGTGGGACGGAGAGCCCGTTGAGTGCCGACCTCGCAAGGGCGCTCCGGCAGGCGGCAGGGCAGCGACTCGAACGGGGCTCTCGGTCCTCCGCCGGGCGGCGTGGGCCCGCCCCGGCCGCAAGGGGAAGGCTGGTCGGAGACCGCCGTCCTGACGGGCCTGTGAAGTCGGTGGCGGTCGTCGCAACTGTCCGTGCTGCAGCGTCGCGGAGGGCTGCAGCGTCGGACGCTGCAGCGCCGGGACCAGGCGGTCCGGCCGGGGCGGGCCGCCTGGTCGAGCTGTCAGACGTACGGGAGGCGGTGAGAGAGCACCGCAGGGCCCACCTGATCGTGGTGGCTGTCGACGCCTCAGGGTCGATGGGAGCACCCAAGCGGGTCGAAGCCGCGCGAGCTGCAGTCCTTTCGCTTCTACGCGACGCCTACCAGCGCAGGGACCGGGTGGCGATGGTCGGCTTCCGCGGCCACAGCGCCGAGGTCCTCCTGGCTCCCACGGGAAGTGTGGAGGTCGCGAAGGCTCGTCTTTCGGTCATCGCTACAGGCGGCCGAACCCCGCTCGGGGAAGGTATCCGGGTGGCTCTTTCGACGGCGACGTCGCGGGGTGCCGGCGGAGACTACAGCCCCCTTATGGTGTTGGTGACCGACGGCCGGGCGACCTCAGCGGCCGGTGACGCCGACCCGTGGAGCGACGCCATCGAAGCGGCGGCGACGGTAGCGGTCTCCAAGGTGCCGTCTTTGGTCCTAGACGTGGAGGCGGTAGATGCCCGCGTCGGATCCACCCGGCTCGGGTTGGCGCCAGTCCTTGCGCAGCGCATGGGAGCCAGTTACGTTGCGCTCGAATCGTTGAGCCCCGAGGCCCTCGCTGGTCTGGTCAGGAGCGCAGCAGGCGTCGCAGCTTGCGCGCCGAGCTAGGAGCCGGCCCGCTGTAGGCGATCCTGTGACCGTCGGCGGCGATCAGCCACGGGGCAGGGCCAGGGCACAGCTCCAGCCAAGCCTTGCTCGACATGACGACCTCCAGCCAGTCCGGCGCAAGGGAGCTCACTGCGCCCGGGCGCTCGGTGGTCGGGTCGGGGACGACGGCGATCACACGGCGCCCCCGGGACGGTCCAGACCGGGTCCGAAGGTCGGGTACCTCGCGGGGCCCCGAAATGCCACGAAGGCTGGACCAGACCGGCATGCACCCGTAGCAGGAGGAGGTTAGGAACAGCAGCGCCTTGGCCCCGGGAGATCCAAGTTCGACTTGGACCTCGGCTCCTGAGAGTGTCACTCCGCTCAACAGGCTCGCTCCGAGGAGCTCTCCGCTCGCAAGTTTCGCTTGCGAAAGGGGTGAAAGCCTCACCCCTCGAAGTTAGTCCGCTCGGGGAGGTTACACCGGCGTCTTGGGGTGCCTACTGCCCACCTCTGTATATTAGTATTGCTATGTAGATCGTGGTATCCATACGTGTATGGCATCGCTGGTGTCCATCGGAGTTGCAGCAAGAGAACTGGGTGTCCACCCAGACACACTGCGGCGCTGGGAATAAGAGGGGAGGATCGAACCAGCGGAACGCACCCCTGGAGGCAGGCGTCGTTACGACCTGGCCAAGCTGAGGCAGCTCGGCCCGCACAAGGCACCTTCGACCCGCACGACGATTGCCTATGCGCGGGTGTCCACTAGTGGACACAAGGATGACCTCATCGGTCAGGTCGCCCTTTTGGAGAGCTTCTGTGCCGCACAAGGCTGGACCTACGAGGTGATCTCAGATGT